>Ga0214545_1004663_pt1 | contig 25482 bp, 36 predicted proteins | sample CNSS4metaG_FD_160064 | JGI IMG/M metagenome (GOLD analysis project Ga0214545, IMG submission 160064) | Root nodule microbial communities from cowpea collected in UCLA plant growth center, Los Angeles, California, USA - CNSS4 | ecosystem: Host-associated > Plants > Roots > Nodule | place: USA... | reverse complement strand
TTCCTTATTAAATCCACTGATTTGACCAAAGAATGTTTTATTATTTTCTCATTTTTTAATAAGAAAGATTCCAAGAATTTGGTGACAGGCAAAATGGGAAACAATTTGAATTTATTTTAGTGCATTTTTTTTGTTTATTTTCCAAAATTTATGCCTATGCATGTTGTGTGTTTGAATCTTTGGATAACCACAAAATGGAATGCATGCATGTTTGTGCCTCACAGGGCACTTATTCACATGATATGCTAATGAAATGTATGTTTATGGCTAATAATGGTGTGATTGTGATGAATTTAATATTACATACAAGGAAAGGTGAGGGTAAAGGACGCAAATAGTCTCCCTTTAATGCCTTTATTTAACATGGGTTTGATGCTTAAAGTTCTAAGGGAAAGTATATGTGCTCACAAGGATAGTTCCCTAATACCTAAATATCAAGGTCACTAGAGCTATGGCCTACTTCATGGCATTTCCCACGACAGTTGGTAAACAACAAGAAGTGGGAGTACCAATGAAGCAAACAAACTCTAGCTGGGGTTCTCACAATGACCATTTGGGAAGTACATCCACTGTGACACTGCTACACAATCCCCTCTAATTCTAAGCAACTCAGACCTGGGTATAGGGCCCCACTCATGTAATGAATAAAATGTGTGTGTGTGTGTGAAGGGAGAATATATTGTATACCCAAACCCACACCTGACAATTATTCCAAATACAAAAATAAAGAAGAATATACACGTACAATTATTCTAAATAAAAAAAGATAAAAAACACATACCAAAAAAAATGAGAAAGAAAAATATGAAGAAAAACCACATCAATTTTGCACATCCAAATAAATGGTCTGCCTCTCTACCATCGCCAGTGGAGTCGCCATCTGTCGCAACCGTAATCGCGACGGGACGACGAACCAAAAATAAAAATTTGTAAAAAACATAGTTTGGAGTCGCCACCATAGTTTATTATGGAAAACTACAGAAAAACCAAAAAGATAAGACAAGGTCTACAAAAAACTAAATTTTGGGTTCGGGAGTCGGTTACGTTTGGGGAAGGTATTAGCACCCCACAACGTCCGTCCTAAGACGGTACCTTTAATTAAATGTGCAACAGGATGTGGTTTTCAAAATATTTATTTTTCTCCAAAAATAGTAATAAAAGAAGATACAAAAGAAACAATTTTTTTTTTGTTTTTTGGGCCCAACGAGGATTAATCTTCGCTCCTACATATCTCCATTCACAACGAAGAATCAGGGTTATGTAGTTCTTTATGAAAATCTACTTGGAAAATTATTTGAAAAATGATTTAATTTGTTTTATAATTTTGAAAAACCTTTTTATTTAAATTTTAGTATTATTTTAAAATTGGTGTCACGCGACGCGAGCGGCCGGATAGACACTTTAAATAAATTTTTTTTTTTTTCTAATCTTTTTTTTTTATTTTTTAATCATTTATAAATTTTTAATATTTTTTTTAAGTTATTTTAAAGTAGTTGTGAATGTCATTACGACTTGAGCAACCAAATAAATATACAAGAGTAAAAAAAGAAAGCTAATTTTTATTTTTAGATCATTTGTATATATTTTTAGAAAAAACAAAAATCTAAATTGGATGTCATGCGACGCGAGCGGCCGGACAGACAATAAAGGGAAAAAATATTTTTTATGATTAAAAAAAAGAATGAAAATTGAAAAAAACTAAATCAAAAGATGAAAGAATTGAGAGTGATGTACCTTAAAAAATTTTCAATATCTCCTCACCTTTTCTCTCTTTTTTTTTTGCTTCCTTTTCTAATATTTTTGTGTTTGTTTTTTTAATAGAGATAAAGATGAGAGGTGTCTATGTGGGTGGTAATGAGAGAAAGAGAGAGTGTAGAGAATGTTTTTTTCTTCTTTTTTTGTTCTACCTCCTCTAATATGTTTTTTTTAAAGAGAGATGAAGAATGATGTTTGTATGTGGGAGTGGTGATGGGAAAGAATTAGAGAAGTGTAGATAATATTTTGTTTGTCTCCCCTCACCATATGACAGAGTTTGTATTTATACTCACACCTTGCAATATCAATGCAATCTCAGCCTTAATTGTAATGAACAATATAAGGAAAGAATTAGTCATGATAGCAGCACATTGTGGGGATCAAATCGCAGCAAATCAGAGCACAAAATCAATCAAGATTAAGAATATTGATTCTAACCATCAACAAATCAGAGCACAAAATCAATCCTAATTAGTAATATTGATTATAACCATTTGAAAAAATATTTCTTCTAATTATTAGAATCATATCACTAATTTCTCTTACAGAAACAAAAGGTAGACCACATGTTGAGTTGTTGGGCTCATGAAGGAGTGCGATATTTAATAACAAATTGGGCTCTTTCTTCTTCTTTTTTTCTCTTTGGTTTTTCATCTCTCTTTTTTTCTTTTTTTTTTCTAAAATTAAAGTTTGAAAAATCTCTGAAGAAAATTTTGTTCCACATTTGTTTTATTTTCCATTAACTAAAAACTTATTTTTTATTTTTTTATTATTTTTTATTTTTTTTTCGAAAATAAATTTATTCACCCAGACGAAATTAGGTGTTGACAATATCATTAAAATCGAATTGAAACAAGAGAATGTCTTTTACTTCTCTCTCTATATATATATATATATATATATATATATATATATATATATATATATATATATGATTGCAAGGAATGTCTTTTACTTCTCTCTCATAAAGAGACTTGTTTGCCAATAGACACGATACATCAAAAGATTTCTCAAGCAAAGATCTCAAAGTTATTTCTCTTCATCAAATCCATTAACAAAACATTTTTAACTCTAGAAGAATTGTGAACTTCATAGATACTACAATAAAAGTTAATTCAACAAAATGCACAGTGCTTAAGAAGGAGATAAGTACATTTAGCTATTGGAACATTGCATAAAAGAAAAAAGAGCATTAACTACTACATGGAATGTATTTAAATACATTCATCATTATGAAGTTTATCAAATGAAGAAATGCATTATAAAGATCTTGCTTAAAGACCAGAAATTGCTACTTTCTTCTGAAGTCTATATAAAACCATTCAAGAAGGAGAAAAAATAGAGAGACAGTTCACATATAGCAAAAATGATTGATTTTTTCTGAGCCAGCTAAAGCATCAACAAAGAACATTTCTAATGTTCCTTTTAGAAAGCTATAAAAATAAATAGGTCAATAAACAATTGTCTTCACTAGTAAATGAAAGTGTGTTTAGAGATCCCAAATCATCCACTCTTTACATTTTATCTAGGAGTGATTATTTGACAAAAAATACTCGGTTATTAGCCAATAGTGGTTATGTCCAAAAAATACTCATGCTTAAACCAGAAGTAGCTTGTGAAAGAATTCTTGAATCAGGAAGGGTTAGGAGTTGAAAGAATACTTATCTTGAGAAAGAATACTTGGTTAAGTTAAGAATGACTTGAAAAAAAAGAATACTTGTTTGAGCTAGGGTTTTAACATCCTATCTAGGATGTCATTTAAACACTTATTGACACTCAATTATGATCCCTTCTTAACTCTGATAATACAGTTTATAACAACAAAAACCAAAACTTGATTCATTTCTCTAATAAAAAACTATCGTTCACAATTTATAACAAATAAACTAACCAAAGGCTTACAAGAACATAAATAGAAACTCTCATTTGCAAAACTTTTAATATCAAGCTCTTGTAACAAAGCCCCTAGTACTAGGGATGGTAACGAGGCGGGGCGAGCATGGGTTTCGCTATCCCATACCCATCCCTGTAAAAAAAATTCATCGCCATCCCTATACCCAAACCCAACGGGTATTAAACTTTTGACTCATCCCCATCCCCACCGGGTAACGGGTATAATCTCGTACCCATACCCATACCCATTTTCTTACTACTTCAATATTAATTTTAATTAATTTTTATAAAATAATAAAGTTTTTATGATAAAGGAAACATAATATTATCAAATATTCAATATTAGAATGATGATTGTTTCTTCCATATCAAATACTTTAAAATAAATTATAATTGTTTACATTTTATATAATAATACCAAATAAAATTTCATGAGAACTAAAACAATTATTAAATTTGCAAATATTAATGAAACATAATTGATAAAATTTAAAAATATTTTTTAAAAAATATAAAAGAAAAACAAATATTCAAATTAAAATATATTTTAAATGTTTGTTTACTTCAATCTTTTAAATTCTAATAAATCTTTTTTTATACACTAATAAAAGTTATAATACATCATTTGATCAAAATGATACAAAGAACATAATTGATATTTTAAATGTTTGTTTACTTCAATCTTTTAAATTCTAATAAATATCTTTTTTATACACTAATAAAAGTTATAATACATCATTTGATCAAAATGATACAAAGAACAAATAATAATCATAATAAAAGTTTAAAATAAATTATAATTGTTTACATTTTAGATTATAATACCAAATAAAATTTCATGAGAACTAACACATTTACTAAATTTACAAACATTAATCAAACCTAGTTGATAATATTTAAAAATATTTTAAAAAAAATATAAATGAAAAACAAATATTCAAATTAAAATATATTTTAAATGTTTGTTTACTTCAATCTTTTAAATTCTAATGAATCTCTTTTTTATACACTAATAAAAGTTATAATACATCATTTGATCAAAATGATACAAAGAACAAATAATAATCATAATAAAAGTTTAAAATAAATTATAATTTTTTATATTTTAGATTATAATACCAAATAAAATTTCATGAGAACCAACACATTTATTAAATTTGCAAACATTAATGAAACCTAGTTGATAAAATTTAAAAATATAATATCGTGTAATTGATCATCCTTTTAAGTTGTTGTTTATAGGAGCTACAACTATCAAAGAATACTTACTTCATACCATTCCAATGAAGATATTTAAGTTTAAGTCTATTAAAGATATTGTTGATGATAATTTCATTGCTGATTTATTGCTTGGTAAGTCTGTATAATTATATTTTGACTTACTATTGTTGTTCTTTATATCGTCTTACATTCTTATTAATAAGTCTATGTACTTAAATAACATGTTATTTTCAATTAGATGTGATTGGTGTTGTTGACAATGTTAGGACAATGCCTCATTCCAAAAATGTTGTGTTTGATTTCCATGAATTGAGGTAATTGCGATTTTTTTAATCATATAGTCTAATTCTTCTTAATTCTTTATTTTTGACCATAATTTTTTTATGTATCTCTGCAGTTGTTAGTTGTACGTTGTGGGATTCCTACTACACAAAATTTCTTAGTACTTTGAAGGGAAATGACCCATCTGAAGTTATTATCATTATTTTGACTCTTTGCAAGATTAAAGTTGCATCAAGTATTTAAATTGTTGTTGTTGTCTTTTTCCGTGCCTTTTTTTTTATTTTAAGCTTATTTAGTTTTTGTGATTAGGTCCATGGCCATTGTCTATTTCTAATTCATGGAATGGTTCAAAATTTTTATTTCTTCAAGATGCACCAAAAATTGATGATTTCAAGAAGCAATGGTTGGAGTACGTTTTTCTAATAAACCTTGACACCATTTTCTATTATATTTTATTTTTATTTTTCTATGTACATATTGTTATTTATTGAAGAGTCTCATCTATATACATTGTAGTCGTTTTGGGAATGATTTCTCTAAATATAGTCAAGAGTTAAGTTAAACAAGTTCCTCTATCCAAATAAGTCAAAATGATTGTTTTTTGTTTAAAGTTGTTGGAAAAAACTATCATATATCACAAATTTGAAAGAGGTATTATACTGTGTGGATATAAATTTCATGTATAGTATATTTATTGTTATTCGAGTATTCTTTTGATTGATGTTTTTCATTTCAGGAGGTATGTTGTGTTATCGTTGCCAGTACTATGAAGTTCAATTTAGGGAATGATGGATGGAGTTTCCGCGCCTGTAATGGCTATAAGAAGAAAACCGATGAAACTCATGTTTTTAAGTGTACTTTTTATGACTTCAGTAATGATAAACCTAGACTTAGGTAAGTAGAAGTTAGTTATTTTCGTATATCTTTCAAATGACTCCAGTAAGTAGAAGTCAGTAATGATAAACCTGCGAATACATATATTTTTGTATACTTTTATGATACGAGTAAAATGTTTCAATTAAAGAAACTTGAATATGAATATTGCATATATAAGTTGGAAGTCCAAGTAATGGATGAATCTAGATTAGGTTATTTAGTGTTGTGGGATCAAGACTGCAATGATCTTATTGGAATACCAGTTGTTGATTTAAGAAAGAAAATGACCCAAGAACAATTACAACTCTGTTTTATTTCATATGGTTTATTAAGTTATTTATCGACTCGAAAACTTTGTTAGTTGAATTCAAATATTAAGGTATAATTGAATGTTATGTGTAATATCTATATGTAAACATATTTTGATTACTGGTCATGTGTAATTTTCTTATGCTTGTATTGAAATGAACAAAAATTGCAATTGTGGAATACATTATTATATTACATATTGGTCATTCTAATTTTAAAATGACATTTGTATATACTGACTTCAAAACAAATGATTATTGTTGTAAACAATGTGTGTGTAATAAACACAAGAACAATTGCATTTTTTATATTCAAAAGTTATATAAACAATTATAATCAAAGGACAATATTATTTAATTACATTCATAAGTTATAAATACAAGCATAATTTAAGTTATATTGATTTTTTATATATATTATTAATCTAGTAAAGCAAAAATTTGATGTTTTATTGAGTATTGAACTATAAATATAACTTTTATTTAAGAATTACATTTACTTTGCATTATACCTGTCTATTATTGTAATTGTAATTAATTATATTTTAATGAATTGAAACAATAAAGTAATTATTTTTTTTAACATGATACAATAACTTTTTAGATTAGCGTCCTTTTTAGGTGTCTATATATATCAGACCAAACAACAATATACTTTGGCTACAAGCAATAATGGTCAGCAACACAAAAGCAAGGATGTTAAGTGCCACAAGTTTTTATTTTTACAAAAGTTTCAAGTTCAAGTTTCATTATATAATTTACTTTTGTTTTCTTTTTGTGGGATTAAAACATAGACTGTTAGATTGTCGAAATTAGATGTTGATTTTGTAGTTTTTTCCTTTTGTATATCTGTCAAAGTTTCCATATTTTAGACATTTATAAAGCAAACGTTTTTGTTTCCTTTACTCATCAGTTGTTGTTTATAGATATGAATAGGTCATATTGTTATTAGACATGTTACTTATTCTATAAGAAATGTTTAACAATATTTGTAATCTTTCAATTTCAGCTACAAACTTTGAATGTTTTCTAATATATTAAACAACCAAAAAATATATAAAATAAATAAAATTATTTATATTCTAAAATATAAATCCTTATGTTCAAATGTCTTGAACCCAAAATTCAAAATTAATTAAAATAATTTACTTCAATTAGGGTTTTAAGAAACCCTAGGATTCTTAATTTGGGGTTTTTCTCCCAAAAAACAAAATTGGGATTAAGGGTTTCAGAATTAGGGATTTAGGGTTCTGAATAAAAATTAATTAAATTAACCAAAGACAAACATGAATCAAGTATGGGTGGCTCTGATACCACATGTAAGCATAAACGCAGAATATGATCCTATTATTGATTCTGACATCTTCATGCACATAATCACACTTTTACGCACATAAACGCACATTCATGTACATAAACATAATATAAATCATAATATTGATTCTAATAATCAATCATAAACTCATAAACAATATCTCATACCCATACTGATAATCATGTTGTAAATAGTAGACGGAAGCGTACCTGAATTGGCCATAACAATAATATTAGAACACTCCTATATGCGCAGTGAATTGAACTGAATTACTTAAGTTATGACTCTGTCTGCTCTCAGAAGGGTACCACGACCATTTATAAACTGAATTACTTAAGTTTTAGTATTTCTAATTTGGCCCCTCATCAAATTAGAAATTACTAACTGGTCTCTACACAATATTTATTTTCATGACATATGCCTTTAGCCAAATCTTTAATTTAGTCAGATCACTTTATTATTTGGCTTTATAAATAATGACCCTAACACATTTAATTATGTATCATATATATATGCATGAACATGAGGTACATGTTAGTTCTTTGTAGATTAGTTAAAATAAAATTTGGAAGTGAATTGAAATTGGGATTTTATGAATCATTATGATTCGAATTAAAATAAAGATAGTCAAGGTAGAATTTTATTATGGTACGAGTAGTGATAAAACATGTATCAAAATGTTATACGAGATAATCAAATTTGTAGACGGGTTAGTTTTTTTCTTGTGAGTGCAAATACTTTTCTTAAATGACTTAAATTTTATCATGCTTTGTGTATGTCATCATAGGGCTTTTCTTAGATAGAGTAAATATGACATGACGTAAAAAGAAAAAGAATTGGAAAGTGTATTCTTAATGCTTTTGGTAGGGAATTAAATCTTGGTTCAATTGAATATTACTTTTTAATCCATCCTCGGTTTACGTAGTGGTGGTGGCTACATTTCTTAAGTATATTAAATGCTAGGTATTTTTTAGGTTTAATTATGCCTTTGGTCCCTATTTTGGAGTCAAAATCTTAAAATGGTACCCAAATTTTTAAAAGTCTCAAAATGGTACCAAAAAACTTTATTTAACAAAAAAAGGTACCATTTTGAGATTTTTAAAAATTTGGGTACCATTTTGAGATTTTGACTTCAAAATGGAGATCAAAGGCATAATTAAACCTATTTTTTATATAATATTTGATTAAGTCTGTTAGTGAAGTTGATGGGTTTGATTGTTTTATTATATTTGGCAAAAAAATGGAATTATGTAGAAAATGATCCTTGTGCCATAATGCTCAATATTTAAGTAATAAGTATTTTGTAATTTTTTTTATCTTATGGATTTGATGCCATGGCATTTTTATTTGCTTCGTAGTGTAGGGTTCTACGTAAGGATGACAACGGGTCGGATCGGGTACGGATAATGCCTACCCGCAACCTGACTCGCAAAAAAAAAATTTACCCATTATTCGCCCATTTACCCACCGGGTACCCGCTTATAAAATATACACAGATTATTTTTAAAATTCGTAGGTACTCGTGGATTCCTGCATACTGACAAATATTTAAAATATATATATATATTTTTTATTAATTTTTTAATATAAAATTATAAAAATAAAATAAAGTATAACTAAATTAAATTAAATTTTAATTAAATTAAATTTAACCAAATAAAATATAATTTTAATTTTAATTTTAATTAAATTTAACTTAATAAAATATAAATTAAATTTTAATTTTAATGTTTTACGGGTAATGAGTACCCGCGAGTACAGATAGTATGATACTCGTACCCGACCTGTTTATAAGCGGATATTAAAATACCCGTTACCCGCTACTCACGGGTAATAAATACCCGCATGTACTAACTACCCATCGCAGATTTTATCCGCGGATATCTGCGGGCGCGAGTATTTTTGTCATCCCTATGTACACACATGATGTTAAAAGAAGGTGAGATTAAAATAAAGAATAAATATGTATACTTATTTATATATAAAATATAATTTTGTATGGTCAATAGTGGTTCTTTTACATATGTAAGTGTACTACACCTAGGCGGCTTAGTCCGACTATAGCCATAAGTCCCGTCCACATAGCTGCCAAGGACGCAACTAATCACCATATATATGCCAAGCAAATGAAAGTAACCAGCCTAAACCGCTATAAGAGCAGCCCGTCTAGGCCACTAAAGAAGTAGCCGGCCTAAGCTGGTATCTTAAAGAAACTAAACGAGAACTTAGCATAGCGTTACCAGCAAAACCCATAAGGCCCGCGATAGTCATGCTAAGTGACCTGGACCATGGCCCAAGCCCACCTAAGGCCCAAATAGAGGTCCGACCCATGACGTGGCCAGACATAATTAATAACCTATAAATATGCATGGACCCCAGCAATTAAAGGTTCATTACTCCCCTAATTATGAGATTTGACTTTCTAAGAGTTCTTTGCTAACTTGAGCGTCAGAGTCTCTTCCACAGGTAACCCCTCTCGGGTCCAAATCGGTCCACACCGAGATACCCACAGATGACATATAACAGTTGGGAGGAAGCCTACTGAGGAGATTGCAGATTGAGGTAAGGTAATGCTTGTGTCTTACATATCTTATTTGTTCTCCGTAGGAATAATTGGCACCCACCGTGGGGCACGAGATAACACTTTACGGACCAACCCGCATTCTCTCGAAGATGGTTTCTACCTGCAGCAGAGCAGGAGTTAACAAATGAGCTGAAGCAGGTCCTGTAGCACCTGCTAATATCACCCCGGACTTGGTCGCTATCCTAGACGGTAAAGCCAAGATGCAACAGGAACTGGCTAATTTGAAGAAACGCAGTGCTGATGAGATGGAGGCACTACGACAAGAGAACACACAGCTAAGGCGAAAGATCGAAGCCGATCCCACTCAAAAGGGAAAGGCTAAGGAAACATCCGAGGCCGCTGGGTCCCCAGCTTTCCAGCCTACCGAAGAAGAAAGCGAGTATAATCCTACCTCACATACCTTCACCACCACTCAACAAACTCCCATCCTCTCAACCCATCATACACACTTCCATCCCACCCTTCCAGGAAACACTACGGTTGCTACCACCGCCGCCACCCTACCCACCACCCACATCCCACCCTACATCATACCTCCCACCCTCCCTACCACCCATATCCCCCCTCACAACTTTACATCCACCTTTCCCACCCTCATCCACCATCCCATCCCCCCTCACCCGCTCCCATCCACACAACTAAGACGCCGTCATCCTTTTACCAATTTCATCGCCAACACACCCCTCCCTACCCAGTGGGGAACCTTTCACACTAGAACGCTACACAGGTGAGACCGATCCAGACGAACACCTCAAGGTCTATATCACCCATGACGCCCTTTACACTTCTCACAATGCCGTTTTCTGCAAGGCCTTCCCTACCACCCTTAAAGGCCCCGCCCTCGAATGGTTTACCACCCTTTCACCATACTCCATCGACTGCTTCGACACCCTTTCCCACATGTTTACCACTTACTTCGCCGGCAGCCGCCACTAGTGGAAAAAGAGGAATCTATGACGACTTATTATGACAAGTATAAGCCATCTATCATAATAAGTTGACCGGTGGAATTTTTGTAATAAAAGTAACAGTTATTATGACTGGTAAAAAGGAATCTATCATAATAAGTGAGAATGGAAAATTTATTATGACAGGTGTAGAGGACCTATCATAATAGATGGGCACGGTGACAAAATTGAAATTATGTTAAAAATATATTATGACAGATTTACGGAAACTTGTCATAATATCTTAAAATCCCTAATTTTTTTTCTTCCCCCTTTTCTTTCTCTCGGTCTCGTCTCCATTTTCTCCAACATTCAGAACCCTAGTTTCTTTCTAGAAATAGTCTCGTGCACCGTTCTCACGCCATTCGCTCACTGTCCGCTCGCCCTCCGCTGGCCTCTGCTTGCCCTCTGCTTGTCGTCCGCGCGCCATCCGCATTGTCCGCGCACCGTTTGCACTATGGGCGCGCCGTCTGCGCGTCCTCCGCACACCGTCTTCTGACCCTCCGCTCGCCCTTCGCTCGTTGTCCGTGTGCCGTCCGCACTATCTGCGCGTCATTCGCGAGTTGTCCGCTCGTCCTTCGCGCACCGTCCGCGAGCTGTCCGCACGTCTTCTGCACACCGTCTGCGAGCTGTCTGCGCACCGTTTACGAGCTATTTGCGCGTCCTCTATGCACCGCGCGCCGTTCGCCCTCCTTATGTTGCTCTTTTTCACAAAACCAAATTAAAAAGGATTCCAAGTAATTGATATAATTTTTTGTCTTTATCTCAGGAACTGTTCCTTCTATTGTGTTCTGGGTTTTGCTAGATCGGTAAATTCAGGTTGGTACTGCAACTATATATTTCCCTGCATAATAAATTACACATACATCTCCTTTTAAAAATATTATACTTATTGTAAGTTGATATTCCTATGGCATTTGCAAGTTCTGAATTTTTCAGAAATTTTCGTGTTGCCATGGAAGATTACCATAGATTGTTATGGTTGGTTTGTAATATTGTTCCTAATTTTCATGAGTATCCTTTCTTCTTGTATTAGAATCTGTTTCCCACTCTGTTCTTGCATTCTAATAATACCATATTTGCAGGAATTACAACCTTTGAGATGGATTTCGGACACTGGGTGAACGAGCAAAATAGGCAACATTAGTATGGAAAGGAAAATGGTAAAATAGAAAAATCATTAAAAAAAATCTGACTTACTATGACGTAGTTTGCACTGCCTATCATTGTAAGTCTGACTTACTATGACAGGTTTCTGCAGTGTCATAAAAAGCGCGCATTTTTTATGACTCTTGAAACTATGACACCAGAATACCTGTCATAGTAAGCTCATTTTACCTGTCATTATAAGCCCATTTTCTAGTAGTGCGCCCACATCAAACTACAACCATCTCCCTTCTTGGCGTTAAACAGGAACAAGACGAGATGCTCCGGGCTTTCATCGACCGCTTCAGTAAGGCTGTCCTTCGCACACCACATTTCAATAAGGAAATGATACTTCAGTGCATGGCACTCACTCTCAAACCCGAACCCTTCGCCAACAACGTCTACCTCCACCCACCCGCCTCCATGCATGAATTGAAACTCCGCTCCGCCGACTATGTCCGCATGGAGGAGATGCAAACTCTCTATACAAAATTCTGCAATGATTATACACCCTCTGCATCACCCCCCCTACACAACCTTCTCGGCCTGACCCTAGACCCCGAGAACCTCGACAACCCCACTTCACCAGATATGCATCCCTAAACGTTCCTCGATCCCGTCTCCTTGACGAAGTCCTACAGGCTGACCTCATCCTACCACCACGCAAGACGACCACTCCCCCAAACGCGAACATGACTAAATATTGTCGGTATCACCGAAACCACGGCCACACCACAGAGGAATGCAAACCACTCCAAGACAAGATTGAAGAAATGGTTCGTGGTGGCCACTTCCGCCGTTTCATCTGTCGAGACGACCATCCTCCAAGATCTGATCACCCTCCACGTTCTGACCACCAACGCCCTCCCCGCGAGTCTCGCCACGACAAACATCCAAGTCAACCCACTAACCGTGACCCCCAACCTACTTGCACTGATATCGCCCCAACTAACCCACTACTACGCGACACCATTAACACCATCTTTGGTGGCTTTGCTAGTGGCGGATCCACCTCTTCCGCCAGAAAGAGACATCTCCGCCATTTACAATCCATCAACCATATCACCCACTCCCACCACAGATGCCGAATGCCCCCCATAACCTTCACAGATGACGACTTCCATGGCCTTGATCACCAGCAGGATGACTCCATGGTTATCACGGTTGAGTTGGAAAATTATGTCGCTAAGAAAGTCCTCATTAATCAAGGCAGTTCCGTCGACATCCTCTATTGGGCAACGTATCAGAAACTCCATCTCCCCACCACTGCCATGGTTCCATACGATGAACCCATATATGGTTTCTTAGGGGAAAAGGTCTCCACCCGTGGCTACATCGACCTTCATACCGTTTTTCGTGATGGCCCTCAAACCAAGACAATCCCTATCCGTTCCCTCGTCGTTGACGCGCCCACATCCTATAATGTCCTCCTCGGCCGACCATCCCTCCACACTCTTGGCGTAGTCATATCCACACCTCATCTGGCCATGAAATTTCCATCCCCATCCAGAGACATCCTTACCATCCACGATGACCAGCGGCTCGCGCGCAAATGCTACATGGCCAGCCTACGCCCACAACTTCCCATCCTTCAAACCAATCATATTGAATGACCACCTGGCTCTGACATAGCCTTATCTGGAGATGATCTAGACCCTAGAATAGGCCGGGATGTCCGCCTCGAGCCGGTCGAAGAAACTATACCACTGGAACTCCCTAATGGACGCGCCATTAAACTCAGCACCGGCTTACAACCCGAACAGCACGACATCCTTACACCCACCCTCATCAGCAACACAAACCTCTTTGCTTGGTCAGTCGCTGACTTACCTGGCGTTGACCCTCAAGTCGTATCCCACAAACTCTCCATTTACAAAGACGCCAGATATGTCTCCCAGAAAAAACGAAAACTTGGTGAAGAACGTCGATTAGCAGCCAAGGCTGAAGCCGACAAGTTAATCAACGCAGGGTTTATCGAAGAAGCCCACTACACACCACCTGGCTCTCCAACGTAGTTCTGGTCAAAAAAGCTAATGGCAAGTGGCGAATGTGTGTCGATTACATGGATCTCAATAAAGCTTGTCCTAGGGACGCCTACCCCTTACCCAACCTTGACCGGCTAGTTGACGGTGCAGCCAGTAACAAAGTTCTCAGTTTTCTTGATGCATACTTTGGTTACAACCAGATTCCCATGGCCACATCCGACATGAACAAAATTGCCTTTATTACAGACGACGCCAACTACTTTTACAAAGTCATGCCATTCGGCCTCAAAAACGCAGGAGCAACGTATCAACGGATAATGGACAAGGTCTTCAGCCACATAATGGGCAAATATGTCGAGGTATACATCGACGATATGGTCGTCAAATCCCCAAGCCATAACCAACACGCTTAAGACTTGTCCACCGTCTTCTCTGCGTTATGGCAATACAACCTCCGCCTCAACCCCGAAAAGTGCGTCTTCGACGTCGATCGTGATAAATTCCTCAGTTTCATGCTCACACAACACAACATAGAGGCTAACCCCGAGATGCGAAGCCCCAGCAGTGTCAAAGAAGTATAACGCCTCATTGGCCGACTAACTGCCATCTCCCACTTCCTTCCCAAGTTGGCCGAACAAACCCAACCCATCTTTCAACTACTCAAGAAATTGGCCAAGTTCTCGTGGAACGACGAATGTGAACAAGTTTTTCAAAAACTAAAAAACACCCTAACTTCACCACCAATCCTCCATAAGCCGGACACTCATTAACCCCTACTCGTTTACATCACCGCCACAAATCACATTGTAAGCATCGCGCTGGTTCAAAAGGTCAATGGTACTTAACACCCTGTATACTTCGTCAGCTGAACTTTGCAGGATCTTGAAACCAGATACTAGATGGTGGAGAAATTAGCCATATCCCTAGTACACGCAGCGCGACGCCTACGTCCCTATTTTCAAAACCATAACATCATCGTCAAAACCGATTACCCCATCCAGAAGATACTGCAGAAACCAGACCTTGCGGGCCGCATGTCGTCTTGGGCCGTCGAATTATCCGAGTTTAACATCCGTTACGAACCCCACGATCCCATCAAAGCTCAATGCCTCCTAGACTTTGTCAATGATCTCCAACGAACCCCTGAAGAGGACTAGTGGACACTTTACGTTGATGGTTCTTCAAACCCAAAAGGGGTAGGTGCCAACATTGTCCTAGAAGGCCCCAACGACATCCTCATCGAAAAATCCCTCCACTTCACCTTCAGAACATCCAACAACTAAGCTGAATATGAAGCCATCCTCGCCGACCTATCCCTCGCCCGCGAAGTCGGCATCAAATCGCTGACGTGCAAAACCAATTCCAAACTTACAATGGGCCATATAAATGACGAATTCCAGATCAAAGACCCTACCCTCCTACAATACTATCACCTGGTCCGAAAAGTCATCCAGTCTGCTTTTGAACAAGGTTGCATCCAACACATCCCCAGATCCGAAAACGTCAAAGTCGACATATTGTCCAAACTGGCCAACACTAAGTTAAAAAGCCGCCACCGATCACTCTTACAACAAACACTATCCGCCCCTTCCATAAAAACCACTTGTCATACCCTAACCCAACACCAAGCCGACAATTGGACAACTCCCTACATCCAATACCTCCGAACCGGTAACCCCCCACTTGACGCCAACAGGAGTTGGCTAGCTAAAGCCGCTAGGTACACAATGATAGGCGATGACTTGTACAAGCGAGGATACGACCAACCACTTCTCAAATGTGTCACTGTAGAGCAAGTCCAGTACATCATTAAAGAATTACATGAAGGCATATGCGACCATCACTCTGGCGCTCGCACCATGACTACCAGAATCCTTCGCGCCAGTTACTTCTGGCCGAGCATGGAGGCCGATTGCCACACTTTTGTCAAAAAATGTATACCCTGCCAGAAACATGGCAACCTCATCCATCAAAAATAAGAACAGCTCCATTCTATACTATCCTCGTGGCCCTTCGTGAAGTGGGGAATGAACATTCTCGGCCCTTTTTCCCTAGGAAAAGGCTAAGTAAAATTCCTTATAGTAGCCGTCGACTACTTCACCAAGTGGATAGAAGCCAAACCATTAGCCACCATTACAGCCCAATAGGTCCAACAATTCGTCTGGAAAGATATATGTCGATATGGCGTCCCACATACGATCATCATTGACAATGGCCGACAATTCATAGATAAAGAACTCACTAAATTCTATACCGGCTTAGGTATCGACAATGTAACCAGCTCTGTTGAACACCCATAGACCAATGGACATGCCAAGGCAACAAACAAGGTTATACTAGTAGAACTGCGCAAACGGTTGGACAATGCCAAGGGCCAATGGCCAAAAGAATTAGTGGAAGTGTTGTGGGCCTACAAGTGTACCCCTCAATCAACAACAAACGAATCTCCGTTTAGCCTAGTATACGGCGCACACGCCATGATACTAGTCGAAATTGGCGAACCATCCCTGCGCCGAGAACTGTACGACCCAATTCAAAATCACCAAAACATGAGCATCCACCTCGACCTCCTATCTGAAATAAGAGAAAAGGCCCAGATACGCAACTTAGCTGTAAAACAGATAGCGACCAAAAAGTATAATGCGAACTTATGCTCAAGATCGTTCACAAGGGAAACTTAGTTTTGAGAATGGCCAGTAGCGCAAGAAAGAAGGATGACAAGTTCTCCACGAATTGGGACGACCCATACCGAATACGCGAAGATGCCGAAGAAGGAGCGTATAAGCTTGAACAATTGTCAGGCGAAGAGATACCCAATACATGGAACGTGTCCCATCTCAAGTTTTATTTCAGTTAAGACATCTATTGTACCGAATACTTGTAACCTTGGGTGTACTTTTTTTCCTCACCTGGTATTTTTTCCCTAAGGAGGGTTTTGGCCAGGGAGTTTTTAACGAGGCACCCCGAACTTCATAAATAAAACAAAGGGTTATTAACCTCACGTCTTTTCCTTGTACCTTAGTTTATCTCTGAATCGTTTTAGTTCCCAACCCTTACCACAAGTAAGCGGCCTGGGTCGAACACCCTTAATTTATCTTTAAACCGTTTTAGTTCCCCACCCTTACCACAAGTAAGCGGCCTGGGTTTAACACCCTTAATTTATCTTTAAATCACTTTAGTTCCCACCCTTACCACAAGTAAGCGGCCTAGGTCGAACACCCTTAATTTATCTTTAAATCACTTTAGTTCCCCACCCTTACCACAAGTAGGCGGCCTGGGTCGAACACCCTTAATTTATCTTTAAATCATTTTAGTTCCCCACCCTTACCACAAGTAAGCGGCCTGGGTCGAACACCCTTAATTTATCTTTAAATCGTTTTAGTTCCTCACCTTTACCACAAGTAAGCGACCTGGGTCGAACATCCTTAATTTATCTTTAAATCACTTTAGTTCCCCACCCTTACCACAAGTAGGCGGCCTGGGTCGAACACCCTTAATTGATCTTTAAAGCGTTTTAGTTCCCCACTTTTACCATAAGTAAGCGGCCTTGGTCAAACACCCTTAATTGATCTTTAAATCGTTTTAGTTCCCCACGCTTACCACAAGTAAACGGCCTGAGTCGAATACCCTTAATTTATCTTTAAATCGTTTTAGTTCCCCACCCTTACCACAAGTAAGCAGCTTGGGTTGAACACCCTTAATTTATCTATAAATCACTTTAGTTCCCTACATTTACCACAAGTAGGCAGCCTGGGTCGAACACCCTTAATTGATCTTTAAATCATTTTAGTTCATCACCCTAACCACACGTAAGCGGCACGGGACGACTACTCTCATTAACCAACAAACGTCAATAATACTTATCCAGGTACATAGGCATAAAACGTAACGTATAGCATACATAACAAACATTACCCAACAAGCGCATTCCTATCACATATGCTATCGTGAACAACTGTAAAACAATGAAAAATATTGTACGGGTTATTACAGACTTAGGATTCATTGTGAATATCAATCATAAAAACTACATCCTAAGCCGCATTGTTGTCGTCACCCCCCACGGTCGCTCCCGCGTTCACGTCCTCATCCGCCATGGTCTTCTCTACCTTCTCTTCAGGGTTGCTCTCGGCTTCATTGATGAGCTGGTCGTCCACCACATCTTTGTTTACATCAAACCTCAGATTTGCCACATCCACCTCCTTACAGAAAAAGGCCGCTTGCCTCACCCCTTTCTGAAACTCATTTATATGCTCTTGGATGATGTAACTCTTCAGATTCTCGAGCTCTACTTCTAGCCCTTCATGTTTCTCTTTCAGCTCATCATAATCCGCCTCAAGGTCGGCAATCTTCCCTTTGAATTTCTCCTCTGAGTTCAAGCAGCGAACCCTCCAGCTCCCCAACCTCTTTTTCTCCTCCTTCCACTCTCCCCCTCCTTCTCCCATGCAGCCTTTTCTTCCGCAAACTTATCAACCTTACCTTGCAGCTCCTCCAACTTCTCACGGTTCCCTTCCTTCACCTCTCTTCGGTATAACGACCCAACTCGACGCCTCAATATTAGCTCATTGCTGCTAAACCCCACCATCATCCTCATTGATGATCTGGCTCTATGCTATCAATTGAACTAATCAACATCTCTGGCATGATGATCTCAATATATTTCCTAACAATCATCTCCGGCAGCTCAATCAACCCGACTTCCGGCCCTTTCGCGCCGCTGAACGACCCCTGCCCTAACAAAGGAGCCCTCACTTTCTTAACATCTTTGCCTCTGCCAGACTTGGCCGGCAACTCGACTTTCCTCTTGGTGCCGCCATGTACATGGACCTCCACCAATGACTTGTAAATTTGGAACTTCAATGTTCCCGGCCGCTTTCGCCTTAATCGCCTTCTTCTTCCTTAGTGCTTGGAAAAGGGTCAAATTTTTCTTCCCGACTTGAACCATATGTCCTGCATTGAACACACCAAAGGTTGATTAGTTAACTTAGACACATTGAAATAGTTGAAATCACAAACAGATACCTTCAATATCAATAATCGGATGAACCGAATTATAAACCCTAATTAAGCCTTTAGTGGGCAATCTATCTGTAAACTTCATTAGCACTTCCACCACCTCCCTATCCGCCGCCGACAACTCATTGGTATTCATGTCCTTATACCGCCAGGGGTTACCCGTCCAACTAAAAGGGAACTTAGTACTCCCATCTGTGTTGAGGAAATACGACTTCCCTCCCTCCTTCACCACCACTTTGAAAAACCCATCTTTGAAATGTTTGAACGATTGCGTAAACTCGTCCAACCTGCTTATACTTGACCTGCTCACCAAAGATAGCCATGTTGTCGGTTGTCGGGGCCTTGTGTCGTAAAAGTATAAAAATGCTAGGGGAGAAGGCTGCAGATACAACGCCTGACAAAGGACACGAAAGGCCTAACATGCAGTTGTGAAAAATGGCACATGTACATAAAAAGAACTTATCGGCAGCTCCTTCTTGCCCATGGCAAACATGCTCAATAGCGCTCACCCGCTCCAACGACACTATATCACAATCCACGTCCCTCGCAATGACAGGAGTACAAATTAGCCATGAGTTCAGCAGCCCGGACCATTAGAACAACGACTGGTTTCGAACATCAGCCGCAACCCAATCGTAACCGGCCTTCGCCGGCCAACTACTCTCCGCTATCTCCTCGGGAGGGTCTTCCCTCACTTCAGTTATCGTCTCCATAGGAATTCTCCCCACCACAGCCATTGGGCTAACACTCCCCTCCTCAGGACGCCTACCTACATTCTCTTTAGACCACATACTCCCACTACTCGATGATGACAACGACACACTATCACTAGTACTAGACATACCTTTTGAGAATGAAAGTTGCCGACAGATGCAAGAGACTAATCGGACAATTATAACGCATGCAGATCTCTGATTTCAGAATTCTTACAAATGAGCGAACAAAAACAAACTCTCCACGAAATCCGCATTTATAAGCGATGATTCCAAATGACACAACTTCTTCCCGCCAAAAGTCACGACCCATATGAAGCGTCACAATTCACACCAAAGGTCACAACCCTTAAAAATGACGGCGCAAAACCCCTTTGGATTAGACCTCTGACATCAGCCACCCTTTCACCTGCCACAAACCTCTTCACATTTTAAGCCTTAACACTATTCATCACATTTAAAGGCTGGGGGATTTGTGTACTACACCAAGGCGGCTCAACAAAACACACTAACACTTCTCATCTTATCCTTTGCCGCCATAGATAGACCGACAAAGGCTAAGGGACTGGTGTACTACACCTAGGCGGCTTAGTCCGACTATAGCCATAAGACTCGTCCACATAGCTGCCAAGGACGCAACTAATCACCATATATATGCCAAGCAAATGAAAGTAACCAGCCTAAACCGCTATAATAGCAGCCCGTCTAAGCCACTAAAGAAGTAGCCAGCCTAAGTCGGTATCTTAAAGAAACTAAACGGGAACTTAGCATAGCGTTACCAGAAAAATCCATAAGGCCCGTGATAGTCGTGCTAAGTGACCTAAACCAAGGCCCGGGCCCACCTAAGGCCCAAACAGAGGCTCGACCCATGACGTGGCCTCACATAATTAATAACCTATAAATATGCATTGACCCCGGCAATTAAAGGCACGCATTCATTACTCCCCTAATTACGAGATTTGACTTTTTGAGAGTTCTTTGCTGACTTGAGCGTCAGAGTCTCTTTCGCAGGTAACCCCTCTTAGGTCCAAACTGGTCCACACCGAGATACCAAGTGATGACATATAGCAGCTGGGAGGAAGCCCACTAAGAAGATTGCAGATTGAGGTAAGGTAACGTTTGTGTCCGACATATCATATTTGTTCTCTGCAGGAACAGTAAGTACGGTAAAAAAATTTTAGCATTATATAGGTTTTGTTTTAAGTGATTTGTGTGAAATCCTATAAATGACATTTTAGAAGTGATAGAGGTTTCGAAATAGTGAGACTCGATTATTTTAATGAAAAAGGTTTTAATATAAATAGAATCGTTCTAAAAGAGTTTCATTATTTTAAAACACACTATCTCTTTTTAAACTATCTTTTTAGAGCTCTCTAACTTCTCTCTAGGATTTCTGTCTCTCTGGTCATCTGATTGAAGAACCGAGACTGTAGGATTGATCCTCTTGGGAAGCTCTTCAAGTTGGACCGATCAGTTTCCCTGTTCGCGTAAGTTGAGTTTCTGCCCTCTTTTTGGTCTAATTCTGTTTTCTCTCGCAGTTGAGTCATCTTTCGCTTGCATGCCTTGTTTTAATCATCAGTATGAGTCTTTGGTTATCAGTGATCATAATGACAGGTCCTGGTCGTTCTTGTGATGTTTTTGTGTGTAGAGCATCCTGTGGAGTTAGATGCGTTTTGGTGTTCTCTGAGCGGTTTGGATCTATAGAGTCGCTTTGTTAGGTAAGGGAAGCTAATAGCTTTTAGAGTTAGTGAGTCATATGTTGTATGATTATGAAGTATTTGATATGCTATGATGAATTATGGATGTGTATCAGTGTACAAGTGAAGTTAAGTTGTGGATTGTAGGCGAAAAGCACTGGAGGAGTTTAGAAACATCAAGTTAAACTGAGGGAGAGAATAGGTTCTTGGAATGAATACCACAAGTTTTTGCGAGAGGAATCAAATTCAAAGGTTAGAATAAGGAGAGATGTTCAGTGCATGCTTGTACAACAAAGTTGAGAAGTCAAATGGGTACTACACCCTAACATGGGTCTGAGGTCGGAGTGGAAAATAGTGAAACTTATGAGGCTAAGGCTAAACTAAGAGGGTAGAGACAAAAAAAGTGAGAATCTCAAGCGAAAGGTAAAGTTGAGGCAGAACTCGAAAGAATAGGTCGACCAAGCAATGTTCTAAGAAAGGGGGAAAACTAATCATGTGGTAAGAGTATCGTATGTTCAAGGTTTTATGTCGGTCAACCTCCATGAAAGGCAGTTAAATCTTCTCGGCCATAACCACAATTTAAATCGGGAGTAGAATGAATGTTCTAAGTAAGGGGCTCATAAGAGAGAAAGGTTTGACTTGGGACATGAGATGAACGGTTTCAATTATTGAAAGAAGAAGTACTTCATTAAGTTGTTCTTGTGGGAATGAGGCAGTTGGTAACATCATGGCACAAGGGAGGATGAAAGGAAAAGAGAAAAGTCTTATGTAGCTGAAGGAGTGTCTCTACTAATTGGTGTTGGATCAGTTAAAGTAAATAATTAAAAGGATATAAGATAGAAAAGTAGTGTTTGGGGTATACGTTTTGGTTTTAATCGAGATCATATACTCCTTGGTATTGCCATTAGGAGAATTGGGTTCTGGTTGTCTACAAAAGGGAGTTGGTAGTGAGATGTTGGTTTACTCTACAGTTGCGGCTAAGTGCGGAATACTTGGGTTTGGTGGTGTCTCGAGATGATCAAAGAATTCATACTCAAGGTTAATTGGAATTGACTCTTTTGTGAAACTGGGACATCAACACAAGAGTGGATAGGTTATTTTCCAATCTCAATCTAGAACGGTGTGGTACTCAACAAGGCGGCGTTCGATGATCCAAAGATATAAATCAACGATGGTGTATCAATTGTAAATGGATCAGAAAGGTGAGGACAGAATGTCGTGTGAACTAGAGTTACTTAGCAAAGACCAGAGAAGAATAGATGTAGAGCATCTAGATGGTGGAAGAGTCATAGACTCGTTTTCAAGTAGATGCTAGAATTTCACTTTGGAGTGGTGAAGTTCTTTATCGCATTAGTACTTGAGGAAGAGCTGGTATCAATAGTTTCTAATCGGATGGTGTCGCGGGGAATGGGAAGAAAGAGAAGCAGAGGAATAGATACTGAAAACTTGATGACGAAGACTTAGTGTAAACACTATAATGATTGCAAGTTTTAGTAGATCGCTAAGAAGAAACCAGTGAGTTAAATCACTTAAGTGAAGTATTAATCAAGATCAGAATCGGAATATATGAGGCGGTGGGTGGTAAAAGAGGCAAAATTTAGATGTGTGAATACTAGGATTGGGAGTTGGCGATTATTAGGCCGAGTTGTTGTAGCAGACCACGGAGAAATCTTGTTTAATCCAAGACTAGATGAACGCGTCATAGAGCAGACAAAAACTGTATGCAAATATGGGGAGAAGGTTGTGGAAGTTTTAGGATGGAGAGAATGCGATTCTCAAGATTACTCTAATCACTGGCAACGAAAGAACGATCAGACTCAAAAAAAAATTCTTTTGGACCTTAGCAGATAACACGAAAGATAGGTCTAGCAGCCTATGAGATCGCTTTACCACCGCACTTGGCAAACTTGTTTATAGGATTTATAGTTAAGGAAGTACATTGCAAGTTTTACACTTGTGTAAGAGGAGGACGACGTTCAGGTACGTGAGGATCTAATAGTGGGAGTTGGATCAATGAGAATCTTGGATTCTCAAGTCAAGCCACTCAGAGGAAAGGAGATATGGACTATGAAAGTCCTTTGGGATGAGGCAACCCAAGAGAGGACTTGAGTGATGGAAGACCTCACGAGGCAATCCTATTCGCACTTGTTCCTTAGTAAGTCCAATTTTCGAGGACGAAAATCCTTTAAGGTGGAGGGAATGTAAGACCCGAGAAATTTGAATAATTAATTAAATAATTATTTAATAAATGCGGGTAGTATGAGCCTTTAAGGCATTTAATGCGGATTGCTATCACGTGGAAAGGTACTAGCTTAAGTGGTTGAGAGTACTTTATTATGTGAGAGGACTTAGGTTCGAGTCCTATGTATGCCAATTGTGTGTTATTTATTTGTTTTTATTTTTAAATATATGTTGAGCATGATTATGAAATGATATAATCATTTAATTATATTAGTCATCATGAAACATGAATTGGTTAAATGGTTGAATATTGATTTGGCATTTGTATGGTTATGGGTTCAAGCCTTGGAGAACCCAAATTAAACTTTATTTTTTCTATTTTGGGTTTTGGCTTGAATTTGAAGGGTTAAGGGAAACCTAGATGCATGGGCCTCCAAGGGAGGCTGAAAAACGGACCATAAAGAATCAATGAATGATAATAAACATTGCCATTAAACCTTAAATTCGTTTTTGGTAATTATCTAGCTTTAAGGCACCTTTAAAAGGCCAATGTGAGGTAAGAAGAAGGGTTTTGGCAAGCTGTGAGTGTACTCAGAAAAAAGAACACGAATTTTGAGAGTAGTAAGGTTGGAGTGAAGCTTTGAAGCTGAATTGGGAGAGAAAGCCAAAAGGAGATCATTGAGGATCAAGAGAGAATTCACAACAATTCCAAAATTTAAGCCAAGGGAACTAGGTTAGGGGAGCTGAACCACGTTCTATTTATGTGTTATGCGTAATTGTATGATTTATAGCATGTATATGATAGGCCATTTTCTGTTTGCATTGAAATCTGCATTTCTGGAAATTTTTCAGAAACCGCCGCCAGGCGATGCATGGTACTGTACCCAGATTTGGTTTTTTTGGGTGAAGGGCCTAGCGGTATTGGTTGAACCACTAGGCGACGCGATTTTGTGGCTCGATTTGTGTTTTTCTCTAAGTTTTTACATGAGTTTGCTGGTGCTGAAAATCGGGGAAAAACTACTCAGAATAGTATGCACCGCCTGGCGGCACGGGGCTCGCCGCCAGGCTCCATATCAGAGATACGAGGGATGCTCTGGTTCACAAAAAACGCTATTTTTTGTACTTTTCCCGCAACAGGGACCGCCCGGCGGTAGTACAATCCCGCCAGGCGCAACTTTTCACTTCTGGGTGCTAGGCACCACCACTTTTTTCTGGTTTGCGCAGTTTTTGTAAATTGCATTTCTCGGTTCGTTAAAATGTGGTTCTTCACTTTGAACGGTGGAGATTTGATTTGGAGGTTAGTAGCTAGAGATATACGCTACGCAATATTGCTGATTTTGGAGTCTTTAAAATGCATGAATAACCTCTTGATAATTACTAGTAACTTCTAATGAAACATGATTGGGTTATGTGGTAAGTCTCTATCAATTTGAATTTTCCTTTGGATTAGTCACATGTGGAGAATTGGTTTGGTGAAGGCATGGGTGTCAGTATTAACTTGCATTGGTGCATAAGATCATGTGCTTAAAATTGTTAGAGTGTTGCTGCTTATATTTTGTTTGA
>Ga0214545_1004662_pt1 | contig 25484 bp, 6 predicted proteins | sample CNSS4metaG_FD_160064 | JGI IMG/M metagenome (GOLD analysis project Ga0214545, IMG submission 160064) | Root nodule microbial communities from cowpea collected in UCLA plant growth center, Los Angeles, California, USA - CNSS4 | ecosystem: Host-associated > Plants > Roots > Nodule | place: USA... | reverse complement strand
TATATATATATATATATATATATATATATATATATATATATATAATTTCTAAAAATTCATTAAAAATTTAAATTGCATACTAGACAAAAAAAATAAGAAAAATCAACAATTCATAATTAAGAAATTAAGAAATGTTAGGTACAATTTTATTGGACAATTTTATTAGACAAAATTGCAAACAAAATCTCCGATAACAAACAAACTCAAGTCTCTCTTATGTCAAAAGATTTATTGAAGTATGGTTATTACTTTGAAATCAACCATCTTCATTTTTATAATAGTTCTTTTTTTCATATTATTTGAGGTGGAACTTTAATGAACACATTAAAGAATTAATCTATCCTCCCTTCATCAAAAGTGTTACTTGTTCTAAAACAAATATATGACATGATACCAAAAGATATGTTTGAACCGCTTTTGTCACTAATGATATGCATAGACTCATTGACCATGGTATTTTTTTCCCGTCATCAACCTTCACTATCTTGTACATCATATTCGTTGTCAACAACTCATCAATCCTTAATGGAAATCCATCACTAACACCATCTCGATCAAGCCAGACCCAACCACACATGCAACAACGAAGTCATTGTGTAAAAAGAATCATCAAGACTAACCTCTCTCTCTCTCTCTCTAAAGCACAACACATAATGTTGATTTTGGTCGGCATGCCAAATTATTCCTCTTCCTCTGTTGATTAGAACTTCACTCTGATACCACTGATGGATCTTTTGAAAGGAGAATTCATTGGAAGGCACAACACCAACTAGACTTAAGTCCAACCCACATAAGAGATTGACACCACATCTAACTAAAAACCTTAAGACAATGGGTTTATAGGTCTTCTACCTTATATGTTGTTGGATTTTCTCATTTGTATCCAAATGTGAGATTTAGATTCTTGGATTCTCAATCATCTCTCCCTAAGTGAGTCTCTTCCACTGTGGTACACTCCCTCTCGAGCATAAGTATTCCTAACCACGAGTACCTCATTCATATTTTTGTTCATCTTAATAGGATTGGCTTACCTGAACTCTTTGTTAGGAAGACTTTCGATATAAGAATCATATCGTACCTATATGAGTCGTGTTACGAGATTAGGAATTGTACAAAATTGAATAAGTAATAAAGTGAAAAGTTCAAGTATTGTTTCCCAAGATACTTGTATTGACAACTTTTGCAATTCATAACTCAATTAGAGAACAAATTTCATAAAAACAAAAATTTTTTTTTTATATTTTTATCAAACATATGGTGTGCAATAATATATGATAAAGGTTTCATTGGTATTGGGTTTCATGATTTAATTCAAAGAAAAAACATCAAACAATATACTTCTAATTCCTTCTCTAGCATTCACACCTTCTCTAACAAGATGTAATGTCTTACCGATCAAGATCCTGATATTATCAATTATTAAATGTTCTACATTTATGTCTAGCACGTGAAATCTATTAGTTGTTCTATCCTAATCAAGTTTCCAAACTATCTTTCAATCAGCAGGTACTCCCACATATGCAATCAATATAAAATATCTAGTTAAAGCTAGAATAAAACAAAAGAGTATTGGAAAAGAATTATAGAATAGTGAAATTTACAAAGAGTTAAGAATACATTACACACAACCCACATGAATATATAAGGGAGTTACCTACTCTTACATTATGAATACTAGAATAAGAATAAAGATGAATGTCCCTAGCCTTTGGAATGTGCCTCTACCTACTCTCCTTTTAGGTCAAATGTCCTTCTCTCTAAAGGAATTTTTTTTCCTCTCTCTCTCTCTCTCTCAAAAAGGCCCCAAAAGGGGTGTTTATTTCCCAAAAGGGTTGTTCTTCTTATCTATGTGAGATCTCTTATTTATAGATTTTTTGAAACTCAAAGCTTACTATGCGGGCAACTTCACTCATTGAGCGAGTTACACACAATTTGTTGGGTGAAAGGACCTTCATTGGACGAGTGGCTCGAATTAGATTGAACCTACAATTTTATACTTGATCTTCTACTTGAGTAACCAACTTTATAAATATCCTATCTTGCTGATAATTAAATTTTGTTGATAATCTTCTTAATTTCTTTGATTTTTTTCACTTATCTACAAAATATTAAATATGTAAACTAAATAATTATTTTTTTCAATTTTATTAAATAAAACTTGAAATATCTAAAAGGATAATAATAAAATAATAATAAAAGATAAAATAAAACAAAAAATAAAACATGATAATATCAATTATCAAGTCGTCACCCAAACTAATCATAAACTTTGATACCATTGTTGGGAATCATGCAATAAGAAAGTAATTTATTCAAGCAAAAGCACATCCATAAATAAAAAACATAAACTTAAATAAAATCACATGAGGAAGTTTACGTTGTTTGGCACCTCAAGGTCTACGTCCAAGAATACTTAGCAAAAATATTATTACTCAAAGTGTAACTTTTCTAGCAAAAACTATAAACCTTCATACAATTTTCTGACAAAAACTACAAACAAAATTTTTTCTGGCAAAAGACTATAAATCATCTCTGTGCAAGTTTTCTACAAAAATTGCAAACTTTCTAATACAATTTTTTTGAACAAGAGTGCAAACCCTCCAATGACAAATAATTACTCGAGTCCTCTGCATACTCAAGAGACATATTAAGTTATGATTATCACTCTCAAATCAACTCTTCATTCTTATAATAATTTTTGTGTGCTCCTTTCATATTTTACTCTGTGACACTTTGATAAATATTTACTAAAGAACCAACAAAAACTTTATAAATGCATTTATTTTTATATTTTAGATTGAAAGTGCTATCAATATCTTATGTAGTTAAGTTAAAATTACAATTTTTAAAATCTCTCCTTAATGAATCTTTTGTAAAAAAACATCACATTTAGATTGTTAATTAGTGCATTGTTGGATACCGAATGCAATTGTTTATGTGACGAACACCATTTTAAATTTTAGTTTGTTTTAGAACATTTTGATTCAGCTTCGGGTGTTCCTAAATTCGAGTGAAGTAGGGTAAAGACTAATAGGAAAAAGAATTAGTCTTAATGTGAGGAAAGCAAATGATAATGATATTTAGTTTTTGAGAAATATAGGATTCCATGGGATCCACCTTGTTTTGATGACACTTTTCTCTTTGTTGGCGAGCCGCCGCGCCTCACGCGTTTGAATGGGACTTGGTCAAATATAGCACAAACAAAACAAATCTTACAAACGCGTCCTCCATTCTAAACATGCTCAAAATCTATATGCATGAACTTACTACAACTTCCTAAATAAATATAAATGGGTGAGTTCTATATATATTGGCTTTTTGTGTCTTAATGAAATTTTTTAATTAAATTTGAAGTACCTAATAAATTTAAATATTTTTAACTAAGTTTTTATTAATTTTTTTTATTTTAAGTACTTTAACTTTTTTTTATTAATTATTGTTATCTAACATATTTTTAATGAAAACGAAAACTCGCCAATCATTTCATATTAACCAGGTGCAATATCATCTTAAATTAATCACATAATTTCACATCTATAAATACATAAAAATAAAGAAGTAGTATCCCAGAAAACATAATGGCCAACAATTAACAGAAAAATTAAATAACTGCAGGGACACAATTAAAAATATAAAATTTTAAGTACTTAATAAATAAAAATTATAATAAAATCTTAACTGAAAATATCCAAATTTATAACATGAGACATCAAATTAAATTAACGTATGTTATCCCTCAAACATACCTGAATTAATGTCTATTGTAAAGATAACAGACATTAACTTGTGATATTTTTTTTTCTTCTTCAAATTGTCAATATTTTCCTCCACTGAAACTATAAATAATCAATATACAAACTAAGAACACATACATCAATTTCCTGAATTTTCTTAGTATGGGTATCTCAAATATAGCTGGAAAGTATTGAAAATTTGATGAAAAATACTAAGAAAATAAAAAAGTACCTTAAATGATGGATCGTCTCCCCATTTCCAACAATTTTCTCTTTTGGAGATCCGATGTTAATAGTAAAAGGTATGATCATTTGAAGTTTTTCACCACCAAAGTTTTACAACTCTAAATTTGTGTCAAATATCTCATAGTTGAACACTCTACATTCGAATACAATGTAACAAAAGTTCCCACACAAAAAAAAATGAGTCAAAAAACATTTTCTAGCTATTTTTAGTGAATTTTACAAAATCAAAGTTAACCCAAAAATCATAAACGCAACAAAGGACACACGACAATGACTAAACACAAACCTTAATGCGAAATGCAATCGGGAAGAATGAAAATTCGAGCCCATTTGAGCACCATAATGCCAAGTTGGTGCGAAATGGGTTAAGAACTTCTTTCTAGGATTTGACGTCGGTGTTGCTGCACTTTCGTGATAGGTTTTGCACAAATGAAAAAGAGAAAGATGAGGGCACAAACGATGTTTCTAAAATTTTAAAATCCAAATAGATGTCGGATCACATCACAAAATACATTAATTTTCAATTTGGTATCGGTTGTGAGAGGGTCTGACTTCAATCTGAACAAAATATTTACAAGAATGTCATTGCACATTTAAACGTCCAATTCTGAGTCATGCAGTACAAAATTGATAACAATATAAGTGTTTTTTCACTCGTAATTAACTACAATATCCTTCTTATATATTAATTACAAAATCGGCTATTCCTTAGCATCTAAAAACACAATGAAACAAGATAAAGAGATAAAATAAAAATCATATTACTAAGTTAATAAAACAAATTAAGCAATAAATATTCCATTGAACAATATACAAATTTTAAATAGCAATAAAAAAGTTAATAGAAATCAATTAAAATGTCGAATTTATAAAAAAATTAAAACTTAATTAAACCAACCAAAAGTAAAAATTTCACAATCTCAATTTAACCACAGTTGTGTATTGACTGTACAAATATTCGTTACTTAAATCTATTGTTCTTCTTAATTAATTGTTATTATTAGTTATCATTCTTTGACTCTTTTAGTATATATTTTGATAATAACTTGGTCATTATCAACTTAAAGTCAATATTTGTTAAAGTTTTTTGTCTTCTTACTAAAAAGGCACGTACTTAATACAAATGGTTACATACATAAAGTAGAACAACTTTTAATTAATCGTGTCAAATGCAGCTAGTTTTTTCTTTTCCGTAAGAAAAGGCAATATTAGAATTTTGAGTAATACTTTAATATCCTTACATTATAAATATTCCTTAACATTCTAGTATATCACAATTAATTTTCTTAAAAGAATAACTGAAAGTGTGCTTTTGAAAATGTGATACCACAAGATGTATTTGAGTGACACGTTCTTAAATTCTTTAATAAAATAATTATTTTATAACGTCAATGAGTATGAAAATATCTAGCCTAAAACTACAACACATGTTTTTGCACAGATGAAAGGTGTTTTAGGTTGTATTTTTGATACATCGATTTGGAGAAGAAGAAGAAAAAGAGATCGGAAGAGGTGAACATTGAGTTATTTTGTAAGGAATTTGGAAATGATTCTGGAGTGAATTACGGAATAAAGTTTGTGACAGAATGGATTAATGTGATATATTAAAAAAAAATTAATAGATAAAAAAGTTAAATTATCAAAATATCTTTAATTTTAAAAGTAATATAAAATAATATAAATGATTTATAATTTTTTTTATAAATTTTATTGAATGATTGAAATTATAAAAAAATTATTTATAAAATAATAAATAATACAATAAATTTGGTATGAAAATAAATTTAACATTTACATATTAAATATTTATATAGGAAATAATTTATTTACATGGAGATTTTATTTTCTGACAAGGATAATTTATTAATTTTTCCGTACATCACACTCTAATCTCATCATGTATAGCATGATGACATGTCATTTCGTAGAAACGTAGGAATCAAAGGCAGATCTGTGTTGTGATAGGGGAAGCCAAGGCTCCCAAACATTTTATATATATATATATATATATATATATATATATATATATATATATATATATATATATAAAGAATATTTATATTATTATATTATTTATATTAATTTATTTTAAAAAAACTTTTTAAAATTTAAAAATCACGTTTTGTCTCTTTGATGTATTTTTTTTTTACTTCTTTATTAAGAATATATTTTAAGGTAAAGGAAGCTAATCATCTAGACGTTGTTAATTTTCTTAAAATATTAAGTCTTGGTTTTGAGATTTAATTTGGAGTATTCAAAATTTTATATTTTTCTACATAAGACGGAGGCTGAATTTTTAGTAAACACTATCATCATTTATAAATGGATATTGCAACAAGCTTTAGTTATAATTAAATTATTGAATATTTTAATTTATTGAAAGAGGCACGGACTCTGACTAAAGACAACTTTTACTTTTTTTTAATATATTATTGTTGATGATAAACTTTATGTTACACTTTCATATATATTATTGTCAATATATTTTGGATTATATTATCATGTGTACTTGTTTTGAATAGAGAAAATGATGTCAAGAAATGAAAAAAAAAATAATTTAAAATAATAATTTATGTATAACAAAAAATATTTGACTTCTCTAAAATTTTTGTCTAAGTTCCGCTACTAGTAGGAATATTGCTAATCCTCTCTCGCCATCCCCTCCACCACCCTGAAAGGAACACATGAAAAACATCATATTCTTCGCTTCTAAATCCTCTTGCACAATAAATTTATGCAAAAGATCATTCTGTTAAAAATAAAATTATATCATAATCTCGAGTTTCAAAACAAATATCGGAGTGAGAGTGATGATTCATGTATATTTAAAAGTTTAAAACATTTCTAAAACAAGTTTAAATGAAAAAAATAAAAATATCAAGGTTAAACTTTGTAGCCTTACTTATAACTCAACAAGCAAAAAATTTCATCAAATCAACTTAGCAGCGCACTCTTCATAAATTCATATGTGGTTAGAAACATCAATCTTTACCTTCAAAATTCTAGCAAATTCTTCCTATTTGATGATGATAATCAAATTTTCTCTTCAGTAATAAGTTTATCTTCAACAAAATTATGATTCCTGGAAAAAATACTAAACTTTTTTCCCCTTGAGATTATGAGCAAATGAAATAAAAGAAACATAAGCTTACATGATAACAAAAATGAATAATAGTATATCAAACTAAGGAGGCTAAAAATCGTATATTCAAATGACAACATAATCAAAGGAACACACACATACAATTAAGATACAAACAATCATCTTGTTAATCATTTCCTAATCCATGGAGACAATTTTCCATAAGAGTGAACATTTCCACACATTAGTTATCACAACTCCTTTATTTTCTAGAAATGCTATATAAGATTTTGGTCTAATCAATGAATATTTTTGTCTTTCAATTCAAGGTAGGTTTGAAGATTTTGTGTCTCCAACATGTGTTCTATAGAAAAATATATCAATTATAAAATATTTATAATATCTCGATTTTAACCTAAAATAATAATTAATGAAATATTTTCTAAAAATTAATTTAAATAAAAAAAATATTAAATAATATTCTCAACATAATACACAAAATAGTATAAACAAAGATAAGTATGATCGATAAAAATATGTAAGACATAAAAGGTTTATGATATAACAACGTTAACACATTATTACTACTTATAAACAAATATGAAAACACACATTAAAAAAAAATCATTAAATACATGGGAAAACATGTAAAATAACACACATTCGTATTGATATAATCTGAACTTATACATAAAAAAGATGGTTTGGTGGTCTGTACAGGTGTAGATCAATTCAAGTCTTAACAATACCACAAAATATATTAAAGTTTTATTACAAGAAATTTTTTTATTAGTGACTAATTTTAGTCAAAAAAAATAATTAATCATTATATTTAGATACCAATTTATAATCTAAAAATTATTGATAATTAAAATGATAACTAAATTTGACATTACAGTGAATTGGTCTCTAAAAATTCATTAATTATCAAGATTTTAAGTATTAAAAAAATTAATTTCTAAATTTGTCACTAATAAAACAAATTTAGAAATCAAATTCTTTTATAACTAAAACTTTGATGGCTAATGTTAGTAACCAATAATCTTTAGTATATAATTTGATATCTAAATTGATTACTATAATAATTAATTATCTTTTATTTTTAAAATTGGTCACTAATATATTTTCTTGTAGTGTTTAAAATGACATATTTTTAAATAACTAAAATTGCACGTATAAATTTTTTATTTTTAATTAATTTTAAAATTATTTAAAATAATCTAGAATGATGATTACATACACTCATAATTAATTTAATTTACAAATTGTTATCATTAAATTAATATATTTATTAAATATTAAAAAAAACTATGTAACCGGACGACGAAACAAAAAACTATTAAAAAATTGAAGAAGTTTATTAAGGAAAATTAAGAAAAAACTTTTAAGAAGAGATGGTCTACAAAACTAGATTGAGTTGAAGAATCGATTATACGTGGAATAGGTACACCTCGTGCGAATTACATGGGCCAAATGCAGCTAATCTATTATTGGTTGGTATACACGGACTATATAAATTAAGTGGGACGAATCTAAGAGGCCTAATGAACTAAAATACTCGGTTAACTTTTTTTGCAGGCTTGCGTGCCAACCCACATGGCTCATCCAACATTGTAGTTTCTAAAGAGTGTGAAAAACAATCCAGAGAGGTGAGGATATAAATGTGGGCTTGGACCAACAACCAAAATATAGAAGACGGGTGGAAAAAGAAAATGAAGGAGGTGAGGCAAAAAATGTATTGGGCTTCTAGCATAATAAAAACAAGGTGTAACAAAAGAAAAGTTTGGTGCTGTGAAATTTGAAAATGGCTTGGCTGTTAGCCCAATACGCTAATGTAGTGCAAAAAAAAAACAGTAGATGTGGGTGTTAAAAACAATTGGGCCTATGAAAAAAAATAAAGGTTTGGGGGTTTCTCCCTACACCTCCAAAGAGTTCTACTGCACCTCCAAAAGAATTTAAAATTCCTATAATACTCCTCTGAAGCCTTTGACTATTAAGCGGTAAAAGTTAAAAAAAAAAATTCTGGTAAAATCCTTAACCGGCTTTCGAAATCTGGTAAAATCCTTAACCAACTTTCGAAATCCGGTAAAATCCTTAACCGGCTTTCGAAACCCGGTGAATAGTGTCAAACGAATTTGAAATTATGAACCGAAGCCCGGTTATGCCTTTAACAAAATTCTAAATCAGTTTTTTTTAACCGATATTTATAGTATAGTTGGTGGTTTTAATTTTGTTAATTTTTTATTTGATTTGTTTATAAGATTTAATTTCAACTGTTTTATAATTTATGTATTAATTATTTAATTTTAGATTATTTATATTTTATATAAGTACATTAAATAAAATTTTATTAATTTAATTTTTGTAGTTATTTTTATCGACAATGAAAGTTCAGTTTAGTAAAGTATTTTTTTATTTAAAGTTTATATTTATATACCCACATTTGAATTCTCCTAATTTAATTTTTTTAATTTATTTTGCATAAAAGATTTATTTTCAATTAGATTAATATTAATAAGTTGTTGTTTTGTTGTAATATATTTTATTAATATTTATTATTTTTTTAGTTATGAACTTGAGTTTTTTATTTATTTATTTGTATTATTTTTTGTTTTAATTTTTAATTTTTTTATTCATTTTAATACTATTGTTTTATAAATTTTGTTATTTGCAATTTTTTTTATTCATTATTTTATACACTTTTTTTAAAGTTTTATTTATATAAAATATAAATAATCTAAAATTAAATAATTAATACATAAATTATAAAACAATTGAAGTTAAATTTTATAAACAAATCAAATAAAAAAAATAAGAAAATTAAAATCACCAACATTACTACGAATGTCGTTCTTAAAAAAAAAAACTAATTTAGAATTTTGTTAAAGGCTTAACCGAACTTCGAACGCCGGTAGGCAATTTCATAACCGGGTTTCGAATGCTGGTATACAAAGAAAATGGATTTCGAATTCCGTTAAATCACTTAACCGGACTTCAAATGCCGGTTCACAATTTCAAATCCGTTTGACACTATTCACCGGATTTCGAAAGTCGGTTAAAGATTTTACCGGATTTTGAAAGCGGGTTAAGGATTTTACCAGATGTCAAAAGCCGGTTAAGAATTTTACCGGGTTTCGAAAGTCGGTTAAGAATTTTTTTTAACTTTTACCGCTTGATAGTCAAAGAATTCAGAAAGGTATTATAGGAAATTTAAATTCTTTTGGAGGTGTAGTAAAACTCTTTGGAGGTGTAGGAAGAAACCTCCTAAAGGTTTCTCTATCTTTTTCTCTTTCAGAAATGCTTGACCAAACAAAATGAGCCCAGACTTATTTTTTTCTTCTCTTTTTTCTCTTTCCGTTTTTTGTTCACTTTTTTGGTTTTTTAATTACTTCTATCATTTATCATATGTATTTTAAAGGGAAATTTTCTATTTCACTTTTTTTAATTTAATAAAAAGTTTTATTTTGAAAAAAACTTTATTTGTCATCTATTTTTTAAATTTTTTAACTACTTGTTTTAAGGTCTTTCTAAATAAATTTTATTTATTCAACGAAATCAGACGTCCTCACAAATCATTAATTCAATTTACATATTTTTATCTTATTATAGTCAAATTAATATATTTATTAAATATTAAGTGTTAAAAAACCAAAGAAGACTTTAAATTTACCAATTTAAAACAAGCCAATTTTTATGGTGAAGAAACTTATTTAATCATATCTTAAAATTCTACACAAGCCTGCTCTTTGTTTTAAAAACATCATATTATTCTCACACATTTTTCACATCACTTCATACAGGTATTTTAACATTTAAAAACTTTATATTTATATTTCGACAAGAAAGAGAACATTATAACAAAAAAAAGAAGAATATAAGTATAATTGGAGAAAGTTTTAGGAGATATTATTTTAGTTTTCTTTTTACTATCAACAATTATACCTAATGTTTCAAATAAAAATCAAATCCAAATTATAAAACATATTTCAAAAACCTAATAAAAAATAAAATAATTCAGAAATCTAGCAAATAATTTTAAAAAATCCTAATAAAAAAAATAGAAGTAGACGCTTGAAAAGAAAAACCGAGGTGAAGTGAATGTGGCAGAAGATAAGGTGACGATAAACCGGAGAAACGTTGGTGTGTGTCATCACTGTGAAGTTGGAAACAATGTTAGCTTCTTCTCTTTCCTTCCTTCATTCCTGCGGATTCCCTTCTTCTGCTTCTTCTTCTTCCTCTTCCTTATCCACAATATCACAACCAAAACCCAAATCTTTCGTGGTTGAAGCCAAAGTCAGGACCCGAAGGGAAGACAGAACTGCGCGCCACACTCGCATCAGAAAGAAGGTTCATTCACTCGCTCACTCACTTTCCCCAGTTTCGGTTTTCATTCTCTAAAGTTGAAGCCTTTTCTTTGTCAGATTGAAGGGACACCCGAGAGGCCGAGGTTGTCGGTGTTCCGGTCCAACAAGCACCTCTCTGTGCAGGTGATTGATGACACCTCGATGCACACGCTTGCTTCGGCTTCCACAATGCAGAAAACCATTTCTGAAGAGTTTAATTACTCAGCTGGCCCCACACTTGTGAGTTCTTTAGAGATGTCTTACATGCTGTTATGATTTTGTTGCTGCCTAATGTCTTCGGCATTGGCTAGGAAGTTAATAAATTTCCCATTTTCTGATTGAAAGACTATGGTTTTATTACCTCCGATGACCCAAATGGTGTCCCAATTGCTAATTTTTTGTTTCTGCCTTTGATTTTGAAAACCCCTTTTTTGTCTCGGCATTTTTTACATACCGGAACTTTCATCCCCTTGTCTAACTACATATGTTGCTGTAGAGTTACTTGTTGATATGTCTAACTGGGGAAGGGGATAGAATCCGTGTATTTCATGACTAGGATATTTGTTTAGAATGATCGCAGAGTAACTGTCTAGTTACTTAAAGGGGTTAGCCTGAGTGATGAAAGTTTTGGTATTAAGAAAATGCAAGAATGAAAAGTGGGGATTTTAAATGTTAGAGGCAAAAATCAGCTATTGTGTTGTGGTATTGAACTGGTACTTGATGATATGTCTAACAGGGGGAGGGTCAAAATTCTTGTGGTTCATGATTATATGCTGTTAGAAACGTTAAGAAGTAACTGTCTAATAACTTATAATTGAGTTGTGAAAGTTTGGGTATTTACAAATTACAAGAATGAAGAGTGGATGTTGTAAAAGTAGAGGCAAAGGATATGCAGTTTGAAAGATGTTGTTCAGTGCCCTCACATTCCCGTGGCAATGGCTAGGTTCTAAAAGAATGATGTATCACAATTGACTTCATGTTGTCATAAGTCATTGCAATTGTCGTCAATTTTCTTTCTCTCTGTTTACTAATAATCTGGATACAATGCCTTTTGATGTTAGCTACAAGATCTTTTTCTTGGATGTAAATTCCAAGTGTCACATTGTAGAAACTGTACCGTTAAAAAATACTATGGAAGGACCCCAACTTCAGTGTGTGACCATATTCCAGAAGATTTTTTTCTTTCCATTGATTAGGGATACCAAGTGAAACAAAAATGACAAGAAGAAGAAGGAATCCCTGGGTTCTTGAGTATAAGTATGCATGAGTCCTTTGTAATAATCATTGTAAGTCAGCTACATCAGTTGCAGTTGAAGGTTCTATTGTCAATCTTTGCATCAGTTTGGTAATGAGTTTCTGGCAATGGATTCATGGTAATAACTTACACATTATTTTTAACTGGCCATCAGGGTTCATATAGTTTCATTATTTTTCTCGGATATGTTAATGTATATGCATACTAAAAGCAGGATGCAAAATATGAAACGAAAGCTTCTACCAACAGTGGGTTTTTCATGGTTTCCTCAGAAGAATGATGATAGTCCTGATCCTTTGAATTTTTTGGTTTCAGGAAGTAGCAAAAAAGATGGGTGAGATCATTGCAAAGTCCTGTTTGGAGAAGGGGATCACAAAGGTAGCCTTTGATCGAGGGGGATACCCATACCATGGCCGTGTTCAAGCACTTGCTGAAGCAGCTCGTGAACATGGCTTAGATTTCTAAATGAAGCAGTCTCTGTCCTTTGTATTTCATGTTTCAATTTGTAACCCGAGGTTTCAACAATTCTTTATAATGACATTTTCCTCATTTCCAGCTACTTCGATATCATCCCAATGCCTCTTATTCATTCATCGCTTTCTTTTTAGTTGAAGACTGTTACCTCTAGTCACCCTATAAATGTTGATAATGATTATATAGTATTCAACTCTTATAAGTTCACAGAAAGCAGTAATATATTTATAAAAAGCAAAAGCAGGAAACTGGAAAGAGACTCGATCATTTCAAGCTACAAGTATACTGTTAAAGAAGACATGTAATCTGAATTTCTGGACATAACTAGGTTTAGCCAGTGTTTACGAAAATTTGTTCCTTTTTAAACCAGTTGTATCTTTGCATTGACTTTAACTTCTAATTTATTAATTTGTTTACTAAAAGCTCTCACCTAAATTCTCACTGATAAATGAACTTGTTTTGATTCAAAGGTAAATATTTATGACATAATGTTTTTTATGTGAGTTTTATTCGTTGGTATTAGGCTTTTGCGATTACTAGTAGTCTAGTAGAGTAGTGAACTCATTTTTTAAACATGTTATGATAAGAACCAAAAAGTCTATGAAACTTGGAACAGAGGATGATAATGCTTCAAAGATAGCAGAAACTACGTGGAGGTAGTTGAAAGTCTCTCTGAATTAGCGTAGAAGATTACATGCTCCCAAAACACTTATGTTTTTGGGTGAATCAGTTCAAATAGAAGTGAATATAATCTTAACAGCTTACAACTTGTTTGCATTGGTCAATTTTCCTTTTTTTTTTCTTTCTATGTATTTCATTCATTTCTCCTATTTGTTTTCATCCTAATTTTTTTTTTTATCGAAGTTATCGTACTTTGAGTTTTTTCCTTGAAAGAGCTGTGCGTATTCTAAACTAATTCGTTTATAGGTTAAAGAGATTATTAAATTAAAGTATTAAGAACCACGCATGACTTCGCAAACTCACTACTTTTATCTTAAAATATTTATCATTTGAAAAAAGTATTCTTACATATTTCGTATAAATAACACTTTGAATATGCATTAGTATCAAATTAGGTATCAAACTACATTCAAACTTACATATCTATATTTTCATATAACAATTTTGGATCACACTTTACTTTCGTGTGAAACTTTGTTGCTTTTCTTGTCTTGTCTTCTAAAAATGTGAAATCCTGTATTTGTTACCCCACTTTTATTTTTCATAATCTAATTCAAGCACATTAACCTCAAAAATATCTTATCCTACTCCACCGTATAGAAGTTTTCAAATGCCTTCATAACTACCGTAGCAAGCTCATAAATAGTTTTAGGAGATTCTGTGTTGCAAAAATTGTATGACATAAAACAAATTCAAGAAACATCAAAACACTCTTGTTTAGCTACTTAAAGAAATTTTCCACTGAATTAGAATTCTTTTCCTCAAGAAACAAACATGAAGGATTAAAAGCTAAGAGATGTCATAAAAATATAAGTGGAACATCAACATAATAGATAATCAGTTGTCCACATAATCAAATACAGGAACAACAGTTTAATATAGGTTGATCAGAACACAGCATACTTCCTAAACGTGCACAGATACAAACACACTGTTACAGACCCTTTCAGGTTCAATAGCTATGTTACATTACATATAAAACACATTTATAGACTTCAGAACCTAAGGATATAATTATATCAGTTTATGTGATTCTACATGCAAATATATGATCTTCCACACTATCACAGGACATAACATAGAACAAACACTGGTTATGCTCAAGAGGCAGAGACAGTTGGATGAAATTCCTCCTCTGCTCGATTCAGGGAAATCAGCTCTGGGGCATTGTCAGCACAGAAGTTGTTCTCTATGTTATCAGCCACTTTAGTGGTTGATGAGGAAGGATAAGGAGCTTTGCTACCCAGCCTTTAACCAAAAATATTATACAAATAAGACCATAAACAAAATAGGAGTCTCTAAACTGAACAATTATTAGAAACCACCATTAAACATGGCAGGTAGATAGTACCTATCTCGCCGCTTCTCAAGAAACCTTTGAAGTGAATGCCTGCGTGCTATTGGAAATTCTAGAGAAAGATTATGAAAAAAGCCACGAGATTTGAATGTTTGTCACATTAAAATAGAAGACAATGCAACTGCTATATGGTAAATATAAAAAGACAATTATTTAAGACTACCATTTCTATATCTAGCATGAAAATAGGAAAATTATCACCTTGCAGCCTGCAGATGGAATTCTTCTGTGAGGCAGCAACATTGTTGGTGATTCCATGAGGAGAAGAAGGCCTTGTGGGAACAGGTGAAATGAGGGTAGATTGGGTCCCAATCTTCTTCATTTCAGTAGACTTGGCAGCAGCAGCAGCAATAAGCATTATTTCATGCACCTGTTTGTATGCAAAAAGGTTGATTAGGATTCCATCATAACATGTAAAGTTAGAAATTGGATTGAAGGCACAGCAGCAACAAAATTCATTTGTGATGTAAAAGTGCAGCAAGGGCATACCTTTTCTGCAGGGATTCCATCATAGACACAAACACTCCCATTGTAGAAGATGGTAAGCTGGTTTGTACTAGGAATCACTGCATTAAGTCCAGAGGCTGGCACTGACCTAAAAGAGAAATAATAAAAAATAAATATACGACCGAACACAAACACACATGTAAACAAATTGGTTAGGATGAACTTGATGAAAATTGCATATTAGACTTCCCAGAATCATCAATACTTTAATCCTAAATTTTTAGGTGATAAGCTTTTTATCAAGAGATGTGTCAAGAATTAATATTTTTAATTGAACTCCAGACAGATTAGTATAAGTGCATGCTTGTTTTAGTTTTTTCAAACGGAAATGGTTCTTTTTTTAAAAGCTCCTTCAAGAAACTATCAAAATCAAAGTCACTTTCGCACAAGCTGATCCAAATACTAGCTTAAATACGTGTCTTGATTATTGTCGCTGAAGAACATTGCTGGTAGCTAGGAAGCCTTTGACTCTGGGTTCAATTCCCAAGCCATAATAGTTAATACACATATGAATAGGCTTTAGTACCGCCCTTGTTAAGAAAGGGTGATGCACATTAAAGCCTTTCAATTGCACCTTAAGAGAATGTAGGTGCAGATGAATTTCATCGATCAAAGCATTGAAAACTTCGCTAAGCTTTAAGTTTATCCAAACTAAAAGGGTATTCTGTTGGGAGACAATGTGTGACTAAAACACAAGAAGAAACAGGGAGATGATTTGAGGCCTATATCTTTAGATTATCTAATAACAGAGGTTAAATCCCAATTGCTTCCTAGGATTTTTTATATTTAAACAATTATAATTGTTCGTGAATATAGAATATATGGATTTTTATTTTGTATTCAAATTGAAAACATAAATGCAAGAAGGACTTTTTAATCTAGAGTAAACCAAAGGCACTGACTTCAAAATGAGTCCCTGGTGAACAGTAAAATAGCCCCAACTCGTTTTCTTAGAAATGAGAAGACATTTGATTGATGTTTTCGAGAATCGTTAGAATGCTTTAAGGACATAATTCAGTATACTTTAAAGTACTGCATAACTTTTATATTCATTCCAAAATTAAGGGAAAAAAGCCACAAAAAGATGCTGAGAAATTTTATTCTTGAAAGAAGCCCAAAAAGAGGAAATTTTATACTTGAGATGCAAAGGGTTATTAATTAAACAGGGGTAGGATAACAGTGGGTAAGATTGGGTTGAAAAAATACATGGGGTGGGTTGGTCTATGGAGAAAATTGAAGATCTTAAATCATATAATACAAACAAGTTCCACAAGTAGGTATTTTAGGTCTACTTTCAAAGTGATTGGGTGATTGTGATTGAGACCTCACGAATACAATTCAAGCCAGACGGATTCAATGAAGAAATGTTTCAGGTATAATTCATGATAATAAAGTACCTATCGTAGTCAAAGCAAAACTTCTACAAGACAGTTGAAGAAAACCACAACACTCTACAGTGCGAGTGTTAGTCAAAATTTCCACCTAGAGAACAAAAAAGGGTGATAACACGTGCTGCGAATATAACAGAATTAAGCTAAATGAGTGAATAACAAAAAAAGTATATGTATAAGACTAGGATTCTAGCAACGAATACATCTGACAGAAAAATGGAACAGCGCCTGCTTAGGAGAAGAACACAGAAACTTGCTTCAGAAGGGGTTGTTTGATTCTGTGAGAGAGGATGAACAGAGGTTCATATGAGTAAAGTGGATCAAACAAAATTTGAAGAGAACACATTAAACATGATCAAATGTCAAATTCTTTCATGAAAAAAATAGTTTTTGATAGAGACACACAGTACAAATTGATCTACATAGCAGATTCCACCTGACAGAATAAGGTTAGGTTGCTATGCCCGAGAAAACATTCCCTCTTCCAATTCCCAGAGTTTCATTCTTGCAAAGGACAAAAAATAATCACCCAAATGAAACCCCAAAAGCTTTCTTAGCAAACATAACTCAGCCAATCCAGAAGATGGGTCCAATTAAAAAGTTTTCTCAGTTCATCGAAAAACGTAAGGTAGGGTTACAACCTGCAAGTAAAATCGAAACCCTCCTACCGTTACTTTTTCCAATCATACAAATATCCAGCATCACGATACCCCTTTTCAGTCAACACAAAATACTCTAATTATTGCTAAGATTTTCATCAATAAAATGTCAACACATGACCTAAACCCGTATGGGTCCTCTATCTCACCTCACACATACGGAAACCCTTTTACTAACGCAAACAAAACCACTCTTTTATCCTTTATCCATGGCATATCAGCATCCATAAAAAAAAAAAATTGCCCTAGATCATAAAAGGGTAATTGCAAAAATACAACAAATGAAAGAAAAAACAAAAAAGGAAGGAACTTTGTGAGAAGAGAGTGTTTATTTATCCAAAGAAAGCGAGACAGAAGAGTTATTGGCAACGTACTTCTTGGTTGAGGAGTCATTCATATTGGGTTGGACCAGGTGGTGTTCATCCATGTTGGAACAAACTCCTTCAGGTTTCTCCACAGGAGAGGGAGAAGATTCCAGAAGGGAAACCTCGGACTTGACAGTGACAGAGCCAACCATTGTTGGAGAAAACTAGAGAGAGATCAGAAGGTGGGAAGGGGAAACTGCGAAGGAAGAAGGAAGAGATAAGAAAAAGGATGAATATTTGGGGAAGCGTGTCTGGGAATTTTCAACGCGTCGAGAAAAGCAATGTAGATTCCTGTAACCTGCGGCGTGACCAACCATCGATGTTGCGCACTTTTTTAATGAAGCATGTGTTTTTTGTGCTTTTGTTTTTCATTTTCTTTATTTGGTTGCTTTATCTGTTGTTTCTCTGGTTTGCGTCTCTCACAAGTTGCGATCACATGGCCACTGGCCCACAGAAAATTCCTACTCTGACTTTTCACTTCAACCATGTTTTCATTTTGGTTTATTTATTTAATTTGCTTTTTATTTGATATTCAAAATCTTATATTATAAACTAGCGTAACACAGGCGCGAAACCGCTTTCGCGCCTGTTTGTATGTATTTTTTAAATATGCATGATATTATATTAGTAGGCGATAATATTATAATGTTATTAAGTTAATATATATTAAAATTATATTTATTAAAAATAAAGTGAAATATATCATAACAAATAAAAGAACAATCATTGATAAATAAAAAAGAAGAGAAGAAGAGAGACATCTTATTTTATAAAAAGTTTGTAAAAGTAACGATCAATTTTTAAAAATTTAATAAATTATTATATTTAAAGGGTAAAATCGGTATTTTGAAAAGTGGACACAAAAAGGAGAATTCCCTTTATATATTGTTATAGATAAATACTATTTAGAATAATTTAGAATAATTCGGACTTCAGCCTCATGATCGTACATTTATATTTAACTTTATCTTGGCAAAAGTAGACTTGTATTTAATCTTTTTTAGGGGTATTATTAATTCGTAGTTTAAACATGTTTAAATTACTTGTCTTTCTGTGGAATTAAATATATTCGATGGATAATTGGGTAGTTATGATTAAATAAAATTATTTGGCTTAAACATATACAATAGTTATCTATTCTATATTGAGTTTTTTCTTTTGAATTGAGGTGTTGGATGGTTAGTTAAATTATTACTCAAATCAATACAGTAATCATTCGTAACCTATTTCACAATATTGGAGGTGTTTTCTATTCTCATAACTTTTTTTTTTCAAAGGAAGGTTCCAATAGTTTCATATATTTTTCTGAAAAAGAATTCTATTCGATAAATGTAATCATTATCTTTAATCAATATTTTTTAATAATTTAATTCATACTATTATAAAATAGATTTTATAAAAAAATTATTTATTTTATCATTACATTTGTACTTAACCATATTTTTTACTGCATCACTTAAATCAATTATGTCACTCAATTTTACATCAAACTGAAACTTAAACAATTTTAAACAATTATCAATCAATTCCATATCTCACTATAAACAACCTTCTTCTTCCAAAATATATAACAATATGCATCCAATCAAATTATAACTTGTTTTCACATAACCAAATTCATTTAGATTTATGAAAATAAATAAACGTAATCTGAAAAAAATAATAACAAAAATATTGAAACCTAATATTTGAAGGACATAACTTCACCTTAAGAGAATAGAAAAATCTAGACCATATTAAGTCTTTCTCTGAAACAATATTACGATCCTGTGATATTCGATCTCATCTCATCATATATTAAAAATCCTTAATCGAAAATATCAATCTCCACATAACAAATATAATGCATGTCATTCAGATCATAGAACTCAACGAAATCAGATTATATGCAAATCAATCTATTCCTCAAATTCTAGATTAAAAATGTTTCCCATTGGATCTGTAAAGCAATTCATTTCCATTAATAGTTTGACTCCCCATTCAACCAGAAAACCTTATTCAAAATTAAGAAATTCATGTCACACACATGCACACAAATATCATTGAAACAAGTACACATGCATCCAAAAAATTACCTAACTTTTCCAATAAAAATAACAAAATTGTTATCAAACTTCACAAAAAATCAATCATATCCATCAAAAAATCATGTTTATGAACTACCACTTACGAAATTTGAAACAAACAAACAATAACATCAACCATATTACATAAAATCCAAAAAAAAAAATCAAAATGAAAGACAAAGAATGAAATTTACTTTACCTCACCGAGATGTAGTAAGAAGATAGAATTTTGGAGCATATACTTGAAACTATATCTTCGGTTAGGAGAAGACGACATCTTTTTCTCCACGATACAATGCTCTAACAAGGGGCGGATTATAGTTGTGACAAGAGGGGGTTATGGCCCCCCTTCATGTTTCAAATTCTTTTTAAATTATATATAAAATGTAATAAGAATTGATGAAATTTAAATTATGTAAAAAAACTATAAAGCATGATATATAATGTTAATAAATAATAAAATATAAAATTGAATATATTAAAGAATAAAAAATGTATTAATATATTATTTATTTTCAGTTTTATTATTTTTTGAGTTTTCATAGATTGTACTTGTTTTTCATTTTCACATGTTTTCTTTTGTTTTTGAAGAAAAACAAGAAATTTGATACAAACTCATTATTTCTGCTCTAATTTCTTATATCTTCTCTTTCATCATTGAAAAATAAATGTGATTCCCCTTGTCTCACTTGATAGTGAAACATTAGTTTAATTGTTAGTATTTTTTTTAATTCCATGAGTCTTTTATTTATTTTTTATGAATATAGAAGGAAAAGTAATGTATTATGTGGTTTTTTATTATTGGTTTTTAATTGTGGTTCATAGATTAATATATTAATTCTTTAAGAGTGATAAAAGTGAAGCTACACGTGAGAATAAAGACAAGACAGATTCAACTCCAATGGTTCAATTAGATTTGTCATTTCTTAATATTGAAAGAGTTACTTACTAGTGAGAAGTTTAATATTAATTATTTGGAAAATAATATAGAAAAATGTCTTTAAATATTAGAATATTTAAGCTATTTTTTAAAATGAGATCCATATCAAATATAACTTCAAAATTTTAACTTCTAAAGAGAAACATCGAAAAAGATTTCAATATCAAATACTAAATTATGTACTTTTATCATATTAGTGACAATCATTAAATATGTAAATTTTGAGTATATTATTTTGGTCCTCCTAGATTTATTGTCAAGATTCGTCATTAACTTTATCGAACTTCGGTTCTCAAATACCGTCGATTAAAAACTACAAATACTATCAATATTACATAACACTCGGTAACTTTGAAAATGAGTTTTGGTAAATGAAATTGAAGACGTGTAATCTAAAAAAGCAAAGACCTATTGAATTAAATGTTTTATTCAAATTTTTGAAAAGACACATTAGGTTTTACATTTGTTTTATTAGTTTTACCAAACCTAACAACAATACTAAAGTAACTAAAGACTACTGAACGAACCTAACAATGCTTTTGAATAATACAAAAATATCTAATATAAAATAAATATTTGAAAAAAAAACTTGTGCATATGAGTCAAAACCTAGTTTTTCTGAAAAAAGAAAATTATTTGATAAATGTAATCATTATCCTTTAATCAATATTTTAAGAATTTAATTCACATACTATTATTATAAAATAAATTTTATAAAAAAGTTAATTATTTTATCATCGTATCTTACAATTTTTGGTTTAAATTGATTATGAATAATTATTTTATATCTGATTTAGTAAACACATTTTGTAATTATTTTATATCAAATTACATGAGATATTAAATTTCCTTCATGTGCCTAACTCCATTTTATTATAAACCCCATCAAGCTTAAACCAATGAATTTGTTAAACGAGAAGCTTTTAAGAGCTAAATGCCAACAAAAGATAACTCAAGACCGCGTGGGTACTTAAAAATCAAATCATTCCTCTTACAAATTTGATTAGAAATAAGAAGGTCCTTGTCATGATAGTTGGATAATGTTGTTCATGAAATATGACAGACGAAAGATTTATAATTTAATGCTTGAAAAGTAGAAAGAGAGTCATTCGAGATTGATGAAAACCAGAAGAAAATAGTAGAAGGGTCTCAATCATAACTAACTTATCATAACTTAATTTTCTTATAGTGGATACAATGTTATATTTAATTAAGTAATTTTTAGTTAAGGGAGTGGACTAGGGACTAGATTTAAGAGAGTGAAAAAAAAAGAAGAAGAAGGAAATGAATAGAAAGAGAGTAAAAAATGATGTTGTTTAAAGGGAAAAAAAAATTATAAAGTGAGAGGAAAAACCGTAAAGATTTCATTGATGTGATCAAATACTTTTAATTGTATATTAATTAACATATTTAAAAAAATGTTTTATAAATTAAATTTAAAAAAAATGTAAAAAGTAAAAATTTGAAAATTTAAATTAAAGTTAAAATCAAAGTTATTATAAAATTCTAATAAATAAAAAGATTATATTTCACTTACCTTTGTATATTTAAATTTGTTAGAAATACTCTAATAAAGTTATATTTGTTGTTAATTCAACCTGGACAAATATTCCTTTGAGTTTTTCTTTTTTTCTTTTTTTTTAATTTATGTGATTTTTTTAAAATAGTTAATAAGATGAGGATGTGCTTAATTGAATTTTGTTTCTCAAAAAGTTACACAAATGTTTTACTCTTTTTGTATGAAACATGTGGATTTGGGGAATTTGATTTGGTTGGATAAGGTGTCACCAACTAAAACTTTGGTTATTTGAAAATTGTTGTTGATCGTTTACCTATCGATGTAGAGGTTCAAACAAAAGTTGTTTTGTGCTCTCTGTGTTCTTTGTGGTAATAATGTTGAATATTTATCTCATTTGTTCTTTCATTATTTTATTCCAATGTTATTGTGGGAATGGTTGAATGAAGTTTTTTCAGGACTTGTAGTTTTCTTTTTTGAATTTGTTTGTTCAATTGATGAAGTCTTCTTGTAGTCATTTGCATACACTATTTGAAGTTTTAAGTGACTATCATTACTTCAATAACTTGGATGATTTGGAGGATGATAAATCATAATAGATTTAAGGACCTAATTGTGATTCCTTCTGCTATTTTTCAAATTAAGGAGTTAATGTATATGACTAGAAATAAACCTAAGAAGCATATGAGTAATATTGTCTCTAATTTTTTGGTACTGAAAATTTTCAATATTCAAACTAGGGAATGCAGGGTGATTTCATTTATGGAAGTAATATGGCAAGTTTCATCTGCCAATTGGCATAAGGTGAATATTGATAGTACAGCTAAGGGTTGTCCTTGTCTGGCTTCATGTGTTGCTATTTTTAAAGGAAGTTGGGATGAACATTTGGGTAGCTTTTAAGCTTTTTTAGGGATATAGACTTTTATGCCGAATTTATGAGGTCATTTATGCATTTGAGCGTGATGGAAGAGGAATAGGAGAAATTTCAAAGGCTTTGATTGGAGAGTAATTCTTCTTTAGCTTGTGTTGATTTTTTGGATCAACATGTGATTCCTTGGAGTCTTAAAAGAGAAATAGTGTCGGTGGTTACATTTTTGTAAACATATACAGTTTAAAATTTCTCACATATTTTGATTAGAAAGTAATTTTTCTTTAGTTTGCATTTTTTATAATAGATATAGATTTTTCATAAATAAAAATAAAATCGTACATATATATATATATATATATATATAACAATTAAAACATAAGAACACAAATTTTACAAAATAATTCTTAAATCCTTAGACTTGGATTTCTTTTTTGATTCAATAAGAATTACATCTATCAGGTAAGGTGCATAGATAATATATCTATAAGTAAGATCCGTAGGTAATATATTATTGATAAGATATAAAAAGTATATTCGTAAATAATGTTAACCACAAGACATTTTTTATGATTTTTTTTGTCGTAAATAAATCATTATTACCTACAATTTTCTAATTACTTACCAGTTTTAACGGTAAATAATTTTTTTTTCTTGTAGTGGTATTAAAGATATAGTATAATAATAAACACTAATATTGTAAAGATATGTTACTTTCTTAAGTTACGAAGATGATGGTAAAATATCTTTGTTAAATATGTTCTGTCTTTTGAGTTTCAATGAAATTTAAAATTAGTCCATCTTTAAAATTTTTGATCAATTTAGTCTTTCATCTTTAAAAATACGTGAATTTAGTCATTTTAACCAAATTTTGTTAAGTTTATCTGACGTTTCAAACAGATTTCATAATAGTATTTTAATTGTTTACACCGTTTGACACATTTTCGTTTTAATGTTAACTCCAATGTTATCATAAAATACGTTTAAAATGTCAAATAAACTTAACAAAATTTGATAAGAATGACTAAACCCACACATTTCTAAAGATTAAGGACTAAACTAGTATAAAATTTCGAAGAGAGACTAATTTCAAAATTCACTGAAACTTGAGGGACCAAAATCATATTTAACCCAAATATCTTTTATAAATTTTGTAAAAATGTTGAAAAAAAAAGTCTATATTACATTAATTAAAAGAGATTATGAAAAAAGAATTTATAAATAAAAGTATTTACAATAAAATAATAATGATAATAATAATTATCACAAGAATTTATCTTGAAAAGTACAGCTGCAAAATATTTAAATAATGTTGTAGACAATTAGCCATTAGAAGAGATAACTTGACCAGAACACCTAAAACTTCTATACTTTGATTAATTCTAATCGTTACATAAGCTAATATTATTTTTAACATAAATAAAATCTACGAAGCCAAGTCTAATGCTAAAGAATCCAAATGGCTAATTATTATAGAAAAAGCAAAACCAGCGTAGGAGAAACCTTTGAAAATAAAATAGGTTAAAATACTCCCTTGGGTCCATGTTCTTGTTGAAAAATCTCAAATAGGTCCTAAGATTTTTTTTAGTTTCAATTAGGTCCATATTTTTGAAAATGTGTAACAATTAGGCTCATTCCGTTAGTATGGTGTTAACGGTGTTAAGGATATGCCATGTGTCAACTTCTCATTTTTTTTAAATTTTTTTAAATTTTTTTTAAATTTTTTAAATTTCTTTTTTGAAAATTATTCATGCCACGTGTCACATCAATATTGTGCCACGTGTCAAGTCAGTAAGGTGACACATGTCAAGTCATTGTTTGAATCTCAATTTAGTCCATATATTTGTTATTTTAATTATATTTCAGTCTATTTTTGTTTAATTTTCAATTTCATCCTCTCCAAATTGAGATCAAATTTAACTTTTATATAAATTTTATAATGATATTTTTATTAAACATTTTAATAATATTAAGTTTATTTTATATTTTGTTTTAAAATT
>Ga0214545_1004655_pt1 | contig 25525 bp, 12 predicted proteins | sample CNSS4metaG_FD_160064 | JGI IMG/M metagenome (GOLD analysis project Ga0214545, IMG submission 160064) | Root nodule microbial communities from cowpea collected in UCLA plant growth center, Los Angeles, California, USA - CNSS4 | ecosystem: Host-associated > Plants > Roots > Nodule | place: USA... | reverse complement strand
AGGTAAAGTTTAGCGGGTACGGGTATCCACGGGTACAGATACTATGATACCCGTACCCGCTCCGTTAACATGCGGGTATCAAAAATATCCATACCCGCGGGTAGCGGGTATCCATTTTTAATATCCATTTCCTATCCGTTGCGGGTTTTATCCGCGGATACCCGCGGGTACGGATTTTTTTAACATCTCTAGTGGGGAACTTGTGCTAGCCTATTAGGTAGTATGGTGAGATCTGGCATACTCTCTATTCACTTTATGGATTTCTTATATGGTTCTAAGGTTCTAAGGCTAGCACAAGCTCCCCACCCAATCGAACAGTAACATCAATTTTGTCGATATGAATACACAGCCTCCACATTTTGAAGCTAGATTTCCATAGATCAATTCCACACATCCAATTGATGTTAGATGATGTTCCTATGACACACTGTAGCAACATATACAGGTTCATACATTCACGTCTTAACAACAATACTGATAGGTAAGTGAAAACTGCTTTTGGAGCAAAGCTTTAATCTATACAACCTTCAACTCACGCATCAAATGCGCCTAAAGCTCATAAACATGTCTCGTTATAAAAGAGTTGCATGATTGTCTCTTTTTCCATAAAATATATAGAGATACGTACAACACGTAAAACACACTGCAACTACTCTTCTTAGGTTGTCTTTTAGAAACTTGCAAAAAGACAAAAAAGACAGAAGAAGAAACAAGCGATATCCAAGCACAAAGTAACACAATAATTATCGTATGAAGATATAATTTATTTGAGAGAAATGTCGAATATGAATAGAGATAATATAAGTTATAGTTAATTCCTTTTATTTGAAAGCATGGATTATTAGATAAAAAATTATAGCTAATGATCCATTTGACATATGCTTGGAACAATTAATGTAATTGATGTAGTAAAAATATTTAGCTTTAAATATTGATTTGATCCTAATATTCGTTGTTTAGTTTTTTTAATTCGGTCTTAATATCTTTTTTTTTTAATTTGATAATAATATTCATCATTTTTGTTTAATTTGGTCTTTTTTTTTATGACACCGTTAAAATAGATAATCGATTGTGAACGGTGATTGTCACGTGTCATTTCATGATTTTTTAATTTTTAATTCTTATTTTATAAAAAATGTCTACGTGTCAAGCTAATATCATGTCACATGTCAAGATTAGTTTTCTTTATTCAATTTGGTTATGATATTCGTTATTTTGTTCAATTTGATCCCAATTCTTTTTAAAATGAGCAAATTGGTCATTCTCCAAATTGAGATCAAATTTAATTTTTATATAAATGTTATACTAATGTTCTTATTAAAATTCACATTTTTATTAAATATTTTTAATTTAAAGTTAGAGCTGGTTTAAAATTAAAATGAAAATTCAAAAAAAAATTCAAAAAAACTACGAAATGACACATGACAGTCACCGTTCACAATCCATTAACTATTTTAATGATATTAGCACAAATGATCAAATTGAACAAAATTGATGAATATTATAACCAAATTCAACAAAATAAATATTATGACTAAATTGAACAAAATTGACGAATATTATAACCAAATTGAACAAAAATAAATATTATGACTAAATTGAAAAAAATGAACGAATATTAGGACCAAACCAGTACTTAAGCCAAAGAAAATTTACAATGAGTAACAATTTTATAATAATTTTTTCTATAAAGAAAAAGAATATTACTAAAAAGAATTTAGTTGAATAATGTTATTAAAAAAAGTTACCAACAGGCAATACTTTTATAATATTCATTTTTTATTAAAAAACATTAGTAACTTTTTCTATTAAAAATGTCATTAAAAATTTTAGTAATACTTATATAAATGTTACTAATAAAAATTCCTAGTAAAATTTATAAAACAATTAAATTTTGCTTTTAAAAAATATTAGGTTCACCATAACATAAATTACTATAGAGAAGAAGTCATGTTATACTAAAATACCATGCATTTATTTTTTAAACAAAAATAAATTTTATGTTTAGCAAATATTAGGTTGCCAATATAAATTAATGTGAAATCATGTTATACTAAAAGAAATTATTATAGTTCCACGTTCTTTCAAACTGTGTCTAGCTCCAACTTTGGTACTCTAACCAACCCTGTGAGAACAGTTGCAGGAGCTATGTTGAATAAACTTATATGTTAGATATTCCGAAGAAGAGAACAAAAGTGATAACCAACACTAGTCCAAAATGCTTATTGAGAGAGTGCTTTAAGAACTCCTTCTACATGGTCTATATAAGTAGAACTTTCTTAAAATCATAATAGAAAAGTAACAACAAGAAAATTAAATGAATGGCTGGAAAATCTCTAAAACATCCTCAATGGTTAATCCATAACGAGTCGGTATTAGTATCCGACTCGACTAAAAAATTTCATCTGGTTACTTATTCATTACCTGTCCGGTATTCATGAAAAAATACTTACGAATTCTTTTATATTCACGATACCCATTAATATTTTTGTATTTTATTTTTTAAAATAAAATTACTTAAAATCAAATCTTTAAAATATAAGATTAAATAAAAAATTTATTTTTAAAGTACAATTCAAATCAAATTACTTACTAAAAAGTTAATGCAATGCAAATTTAAATGAGTTGTAAAAAAAAATTAAAAAATTAATATTTTTTGAAAATAATTTCAAATTTATGGACCTAAATAAAAAATAGAAATATATGAAGTTAAATTTTAACGATTCTTCAATAATTATTATTTGTTTTCACTAGTAGCTTTATTTTGACCACTTTATTTAAAAAAAAATACTGAAATAAAGCTTACTAATAATTATTTTCAAAGAAAGTATAAAAATAATAATTATGAGCGAGTAGTGGATATTCGCAAATCGATTACTATCATACTCGCACTCGGTTTATTAGCAAACAGATACTTAAATACTTGTATCCACTACTTGCAAGTATACAAAAAATATCCATTTAGTATTTGACACGAATTTTATTTGTGAATATTCATGTATACGACTTTTGTCATTCTTAATAACCTGTGTTTGTCACAATGCACAATATAATGTTATGGATTGTATAATTCTAATCGACTTTAACTTGAGTCGAATCAAATTAAAGTCACCTCAAATTGAATTAGTTTGGGTCGAGTTGGATTTTGTCTGGTCTGGTTCGGTGTTGAGTTGGTCTATACACATTATATATTATATTCTATTATGTTAGGTTATATATGCAAATTTATGTTATATGGACAAACAATGGTGTATACTTGTAGAGTTTTAGGTTGTATATTGTATTATGTTTATGTCGATACTAATGTAATGTAAAACTTAGCCTCAAGAACTAGAATATAAAATAGTAGGTGGTTATCTTAAAAGAAAAATCAATTTTTTAATTAAACTCTTATTTTATTATATATCATTTGATTCATGCATCAAAGAGATTGAAAGTTATACTTAATTCCTTTTATTTGAAAACATGAATTAAACATTTGTTATTAGATAAAAAATTATAGGTAATGATCCATATAACATATGCTTGGAACAATTAATGTATAATTGATGTTATCGTGCACTTAGTATAAGTAACATTTACAATGAGTAACAGTTTTATAATAATTCTTTCTATAAGAAAAAAAAATATTACCAAAAATAATTTAGTTCAATAATGTTATCATTAAAAAGAAAAACTACCAACAGGCAGTACTTTTATAATATTAATTTTTTATTAAACAACATTAGTAACGTTTTCTATTAAAAATGTCATATATCACTAAGAATTTTTAGTAATATACTTCTGTAAATGTTACTAATAAAAATTACTAGTAAATATAAGGTGCAATTAATATTTATAAAATGTTTGTTTGATTTCATGATATTCCTTTAATGTTGTAAATGGTTTTCTATGGGTACTATTATTTTGATAACTAATGAAATTTTACACACATTTTACATCGATGGTTAATTTAATAAATTGGATCAATTTGTTTTTGTACTTATGTAACGAGTTCCAATTTTTAAAATATTACAGGATTGGGTATGCCAAGGAACACAAAAATGTGAGTGTGGAGTGGTATCACATGGTACAACTTCACTTTAGGCGTCATGAGCTGGTATAACTTCAACATTTTTTTTTTCCATCTAAGTTGCCATATGTAGCACGACTTCTGTGTAAAGCAATTTTTGTTTTATTAAAGTTGAAATTGGCACGACTTTATTTTTATATTTTTTCTTTTAAGTTATGTTGAGGTCGTATTTACCACTTTGTACTTCAATTCAGTTGTGATTGTTTTTTACACAAAATGAATTCTATGTTTTTTTAGTTTTATTCTGTGTTTCAATGATATTTATGTTTTGTTTTTTTATTTAATTAATTGAATAATTTGATAAAGACTTTATTATAATTTTTATTTTTTAAGATTTTAATTTAACAATTTGTAGTAATTTGTATTAATAAATACTTAAGGAACATTAAAAACAATTAAAATAAAATAACTGAAATGTATCATTTTGTTATTTATTTCCCCACTTTATTAAATTTGTTATATTAACTATAGAATTAATTTAGTCTTATCCTAATAAATTTTATAATTACTCATTCTATTAATATAACTAACTATATTTAATTAAATTAACTAATAAAATCTTAAGGAACATAAAAAAACATTTAATTTATTCTTATTCTAATAAATTTTAATTATTGATTACGTTAATATAAATACCTATATTCAGTTAAATTTATTAAAATCATAAAAAAATAAAAAAAAATTATTTAATTTTTTATTATTTTAATAAACTATCCAATTATTCATTCTATTAAAATAAATAACTATATTCAATTAAATTAATTAAAATTAAAAGAAATATAATTTAATCTTATTCTAATAAATTTTCTTATTATTCATTCTATTAATCTAAATAACAATATTCAATTAAATTAATTAAAAACCTATAAATATTAACAAACATTTAATTACTCTATTGGTAAATTAACTTACATTCATTAAAAAAGTATTATTTAATCTCTCTTCTTTTACAAATTCAAAAGTTAACCTTTTTAAATGATTAAAATATTCTTAAAAGTTGACTATCAAGTATATGGCACTTAAAAAATACATTTTTTTTTTCTATTTTGAAGAGTTTTTCTTTGATACATTGCTTATATAAATTCATGCTCTGAGAGTGAACATAACACAACCTTTGAATTAATCAGAGGAATCTGTTAATGTTGGTAGAGAGAAAGGGAAACATGGTGAACGAAAGAAGTGTTTGTCGCAATGTCTTCTTCTTGTTCTTGTTTTGCAGTCTGATGTTCAGCAGTAGAGCTGCATTTAGCAAAGGTATGAAAGTTGTTTCAGAGATATACAGTGTTTAGTATTACTTAAACTGAGAATTTGGCATTAATAATTGCAGATAGTGAAGTTGGAGAAAGTTTGGTGTCATCAAGGAGTGAGGTAAAAAGGGTTTTAAAAGGTTTGCCACATCCACCAAGATGCATCCGCAAGTGTGAGAGATGCACACCCTGCACACCAGTTCTCATAGCTTTGCCGCCACCTTCCGCCCAGCGATCCGTCACAGCCTCCCAGCGACCAGACGATTACGTCCCCCAAGTTTGGAAATGCACGTGTGGCGGCCGCTACTACAACCCATATGATTAGTTTCTCTAACTATCGCCTATGCATTTTGGTTATGTGATATTGGATATGGAATTTCACACACAACTTCATTTCATCTCAAATAAATGATATATTCACAAAGGTTACGGATAAACTTGATTAAGAGTATAATTATTGCCTTCCATCGTTTGCTTTTGTTCTTCTGTTTTATGAATTGTTTCTTTGCTTTGCTATAGAGTTTACATAGGTTAACACATCGTACTAAGTCGGAATCAAACTAGCAACATCGTGTTTTAAAGAACGAAAAAATCCACTTGTCCCCATCAAGTTTACACGATGGTTGCCACAAGTGCAAGCCCTAGTCCAAGTGGCACTAACTTTCCGTACACGCTGATCTCTAATATTGAAAAATGATATTCATCAAGTCTCGTACATTATTGATGTGGTAGATCATGATATTGACGATGATAAAAAATAACTTAAAGATCCAAAGATAAATTTAAAAGTATTTGAATATCTTGAAAGAGTTATATAATATTAGAGATGTAATACAAAAAAAATAAAGGCTTTTATAATTTAGCAGGTGCTAGAAATTATTAGATATTCAAATTTAATAGTCTAAGATTTTTAATTGAGACAATAATAATTTTAACAGTATTCGAATATGGTTCTAAGGAGGTCTAGTAACATGTAGGGATGGCAATGCGGGCCAGTCCGGCCTATTTAGGCCTGACCCGCATAAAGTCCACACATCGCAGGCTGGTCTGTTCCGTCTTGCACAATTTATGCGGACTGTAATCATTGGTCTGTCCCGCACATTAGTTGGCTCGCTTTTTATTTATTTTTTAAATTTTTTATGATAAAACTTTCAATGTTTAAAAATTGAGAAACTTTAAGAAGTTCACAAAATTAAGTAAAGACTTTGGAGAATTGGACGATAAATTGATAATTCAACATTTTCATTATATTTATATTCATACTATGACATACATAATGTATTTTTTTACATCTTAACACATTAAAAAATACATAATACTTGTCTTTTCCAATTATACAATAATTTAGAACGTTAATGCAAGAGTCCATAAAAAAAGCAACTAATATACATAAGTGTAAGATTTTTTGTATGCGGACTTATGGGCCGACTTGTACAAGTTACGCGCTTATACGGGCTGAACCGTGACGGACTTGCGAGTTCAACTTCTAAATCATCTTCGCGTATTTTGTAGGATCGGCCCGCCGGACCAAATCCTAATTACCACTCCAAGTAACATAAAAATCTGCAATAGCAAAAGATCAATGTGAAATAACTAGGGGTGGCAATGCGGGCCGGTCCGCCCCGTTTAGGCCCGCCCCTCATAAGGCCCGCACATCGCGGGCCGGCCCGCCCCGCCCCGCACATTTTATGCGGGCCGCATACTCTGGCCCGCCCCGCATATACATTGGCCCGCGGGCCTGCGGGCCGGCCCGCTTTTTTTTTTTAATTTATTTATTTATTTATTTTTTTTATAATAAAACTTTCAATGTTTAAAAATTGGGAAACTTTAAGAAGTTCACAAAATTAAGTAAAGACTTTGGGGAATTAGATGATAAATTGATAATTCAACATTTTCATCATATTCATACTATGACATACACAATGGATTCTTTAAATTTTAGCATATTAAAAATTACACAATACTTGTCTTTTCCAATTATACAAGAATTTGAAATGTTAATGCAAGAGTCCATAAAAGAAGTAATTAATATATACAAGTACAAGTTTTTTTTTTTTAAATTTTATGCGGGCTTACGGGCCGGCCCGCGCGGGCCGCGGGCTAGCCCGTGCGGGCCGCGGGCCTATGCAGGCCGAGCCTGCGCGGGCTTGCGGGCTCAATATCCTGGCCCGTCCCGCATTTTTTCTGCGGGCCTGCGGGCCGGGCCCGCGGGCCAGGCCCTAATTGCCACCCCTAATTTCAATGCTTATTGTCCAAACAGTGGAATTTTTAGAAAGAAAATCCTGCACAAAAAAGCATGTATCAACAACGTCAAGCATGACGTAGATCGAGGGTGAGTAATTAAAAATTAAAAAATAATACAAAAATAAAAAGGTTGTTTGTTACTTAAGAAAACAATTAATAGAATAATGTAAGGGTATATAACTTGCCCAAGATATCACCACCACTAGGAATGACAAAAATGTTCATGTCTGATGGACATCCTTGGAGGAGAAGTGGAAGGGATCCATGGAGAATGCTTAAGATGCAGCAGAATTGGAGAAGTAGATGAGGTTTGCCCTCGAAAATGGAAGATTTATGAAGATGAAGAGTAGAATTGATGCTATGGTATGGAAGGTGGCTAGAGGAGATGAAGGAGAAGGATAGCCAAGTGTGCTCTCAAAGAAGAGTAGAAGGAGTGGAATGTTCTCAACAACTATGCTTCGCAAATTCAAGAGTAACCATTACATGTGCATAGGAAGCTATCATTTATACTAGATTAGTTTCCTTAATGCAATTCAAATTAAGCACCAATGTAATGGAGATGTAGCTTGAATAACAAGCTTGATTGGAGGTCGTGTGATGTAGGAGATTTCCACTTCACACAAGGAGTCTTACACTTTGACTTAAGTGATTTTTGAAATTAATTTTAAAGTCAAAGTGTGTATTAGCAAAATATGTTGAGGAGTGTAAAATAATGGCATGAGATGGATGACAAAATGGTTGAAAGGGAAACAAGACAAAAGATGGAATGGAAAAGGAAGAAGAGTTTAAAGATAGGATTACTCCCTTTGGAAATTGGGTCTTCATGGAAGGGAGTGTAGAAGGATGGAACACTACTTCCTTAATCATGATTTCCCTTTTTGCTTTTGAATTTCTCTTAAACTCTACCACCTTGGATTGTCATTCAAACTCTTGCTCTTGTCTTAGTTTCTCTCGTTCTTCATATTCTTTTCTCTCATTCTCTTCTTTGGCTTTTCTTATATACTCCTCTTTTGCCTTTTCTTCTTCATCTCTTTTCTTCTTCTCTTTTATCTTTATTTCTTCTTGCTCTCTTTTCTTTTCTAAAACTCGAAGCTTCTCATGTTATTCTTTTTCTCTTTTCTTTTCAAGCCTTTCATTCTCTCTCTTATGTTGTGCTCTCTCTCTTTGCTTACTCAAGAGCCAGTCAAGGTTGTTCTTAAAATCGTTTTCTTATCTAAACTTGGCAAGATTTTGGATGAATGCTTCACCTATGCCAATAAATTTTTCTATCCTAGATTGTTGCTATTGAGTTATCCTAAATGAAGGGGGAATAAACTATTTCCACATGCATTCTTTTAATTCAAAAAAGTGTTAATGCATGATTCTCTTCCCTTTTGCACTTTAGACTGTCTCTTTTGCCATCACTCAAATGCACGTCCTATAAACCTAGAAATAATGTACGGGTATCGGGACGAGTAGCAAGTGTATTTTTTTGTTGCGGGTCAGGTTACAAGTAGGCACTATCTATGCCCGACCTGACCCATTGTCATCCTTATTAACAACCTATCACATGTCCTCACAACCAACCATGCAGTCCTCAACATATTACCACCAAGTAATATCAATGGTATGGCATGCTCTCATAACCAACCACCCAACTTATTCTCGAACGCAACTTACCAAAGATGTCACTTAGCATTACTCTCATAGTGAGCCCTAACAAAGTACACAACTTTTCATTACTCATATCAAGAAGCTCGAGGAAGTGCACAACTTCTCATTACTCACATCAAGAGCCCCGACGAAGTGCACAACTTCTCATAACTCTTATCGAGAGTTTCAACGAAGTGCACCTCTAGTATAATCACATATAGATACCTTTCATTACATTCATATACAAAGTATACATTGTCTCATCATGATCATATACATCAATCAACAATCACATGATTATCCACATTCATGACCAATAAACATAGCCATATCAAGGCCTCATCATCACATGTATCACAACACATTGGCATCATACAATCATTATTATTATATTAAGCATACATCATTCATCATGCCCAAACATTCAATATAATACAAAAACAAGATTTAGCACAAGAAAATAATCAATACAATAAAATCGTGAAAACAACAATCATGCGTGACATATATGTCCAACTACAGACCTCCCCACTAAGATCATTTCATTCAAACTAAATAACATGTTATTGACCATCTATCAAACCTTTAGTTTAATCCAACAATTAACGAATTGAAAAATCAATTTTTACAAAATCTACACAAACTAGAAAAACACACTCGCCCATTGACACTACCATTCATCCAGCGAATAGCCCCAACTCGTCCAACAACCCAATTCGTCCAGCGACAACTTTTTCTTTAGAAAGAAATGCATGGTTTGTTGATTATAGTCGATATAGCATGAGAATCTAATGAATACATAACACTTTTAAATCAAATTAAAACACCAAGTTTGTTAGCTCCCTACAAAAAGTAGCCAATTCAAGTAGATTGGATTCATCCTAAAACATTGTGCAAGCATCAAATCGAAATCCATGAGGAAAACATTGACATGCTCAATGGGACAACCGTTTAAAATATCACACACAAAGGACTAGTTTTGAAAGAATAAGAGTTAAAGTGTGTAAAAAATTGAGGATTGGAAAAGTAACAATGTCTTAGAATACACAACACAACAACATCCACTAATTATGGGTTTGTGGTCCTCCTTTTACCAACATTAGTCAAACAAAAAGGGGCAAAAGGAGTAACTAGGCCAATGATTAGTCAAACTTTGAGTAATCTCATAACAATAAACGTTGAACAAATTGTAAGTACACGAGTAGAACATGTGTTGCATGGGATTAGTAATCTAATATGTAGGCCAATCAAGAATTCCTAATCCACGATACCAATACAACATGCTTGTTTCAACAAACAAGTTAGTTTGGAAAGATATGGCACAGAACTTGAAACTATAGGAATAGGATTATTAAATACCTCTTTGATATTATAAGACAACATATTGATGATAGTAATTATGAGATGGTCAATGTACTTCCGAGACAAATAACGGTTGTGTTGAACCACTTGGATCAAATCATAGTTGAGAGTTTGCAAAAGGGTAGTAGGCAAATGGCTCGAATAGAGAATGTTTCGGCAATCCCTTAAACCTCATGTGAACAATAATAACATCGATCGACAAGGGAATGTCAATTTTGTGATTCAAGACAACATAGGTAGTTTCAATTTGAATCAAAATATAATTAGAAATGTTTGGATGCTTGGAAGAGGTCAAAGAATAACTTTACTAGACTCACTGAATTACCTCTTAACTCAATAAGCAACTGGGTACCATCAGAGAGAAATTTCCACTAACATTCTTTAGGGGAGACTCAAATGAGACTCAAATGAATCTTCTGGGTCTAATAAATTGAAAAACCTTAGTGAAGACATTAATTATTATTTGAATAGATATAGACTAATTAAATCTCGATGTATACCCCACAGATCCTTGAACATAAGTTGGTCAGGATGGCATCTACAGGTTTGGAGTTTTTGATATGTAAAAAGGTTAGTTAATAATCCATTGAGAGATGACTATAATTATTAAATATGATAAAAAAAGATATAGAAGATCAGATAAGTTTAAAAAAGAAAGAGTGTCTTACATAAGCACTTTAAATATGAAAGTTCAAAAACTAATGACATACACAATTAGTTTAGCGGCTTTCAAAAAAAATCTCAGGTACTTTTGAATTTTTATACAATAAAAACATTGTTCTAATCCATTGCAATTTTCTTTTAAGTAATATACAAAATATTCTTTATTTGAAATTTTTATATAACTTCTTTACAAAATAATATACATAATTTATTACAATAATATTTAACTATTAAAATTAAATATAAATATTATTTCACGAAGAAATATCCCAAATTTTGGATAAACTTTAGAATTTGATTAATAAATTAAAAGTAAAAATATATTTTAAAATACTAAATTTCTTAAATAGAAATAAATTAAAATTTTCAAAAAAATATACTAAAACATAATTAATTTTAATCTACGTTTATATGATAAAAAACCGAAAGCGATTCTTCACGCATTATTTCCTTTTCTATCCGTTTTTATATTCACACTAATATCAATAACTTGAAAGTTTCTTCACACTGAAGACAAGAAAATTCCTCGATCATTGCTTCAAAATATGGCAATTATTACATCACGAAAATTACATTAGATAATTATTAACCGTACACTCGTGCATATCCATCTTTTCTTCGTTCACGGGAAACAACAGCTTCGACTTGAACAAGGGAGAGGTTTACAAATTTCAAGTAAAGAGAAATGATAGCCCACATTGAAGAATGATTAAGCACAACATTCCATAAATCAACATTTTAAGAATATTGAGTACTACATCTAATTACATAAATCAACATTCAAAATAAATAAAAAATATAAAATCATACTCAACCAGCAAAAAATTGTAAAAATCACTTGGAAACCAAAATATTGTAGACAAACAAGCGTAGAAAACAGCACAGCACACAAACATGTAATAGATAACAGAAATACAACACATAATGAGAGTATATCAAAATGTTCCAAAATGTAATCAGTAGAAATTTAGCTGCTTCACTAATCTCCCAAAGTATCAAAAGAAAAGGAACCAGGGATTGATATTTAGAAAAGCAACACAATATATTTAGCTTCAAGGGAACGAGTCATATGGGAACAGAACAAATCCACACAGACCAGATAGAGAAGCAGTCTATATGTTAAAACTTGTAACACATTGTCAAAAGTATAAAAAAAAATCAATTTCAAATTTCAAATATCAAAACAAAATACACTGTCTGGAATATCTGACATCTAACAGCCTCAGAGATCTTGGTGGATATGAATCATCAAATGGGAGATTCCCATCAAGAGTAGCAAATATTTTCTAACATCACCGGCTATAATAAAATAAGAAAAACACATCCTAAAATAATTATAAGCAACTAAGCACACAATTTCCTATGAATTCATGTTCATAATCAATTAACACCATAAATCTAATAAAATACAAAAAAACAAACAGCGAAATCGATCAAATGTGATGTTGTCAGTAGTAGCTGGTTGTTAAATCACATATAAAATCAGTGGGAATCCGTCTGATTTTATCATCATTCAACATCACAAATTTAAAACAAACAATTTTCTACAAATTCATGTTCATAATCAATTACCACCATAAATTTAATAAAATACAAAAAATAAAAACAAAACAGCGAGGTCGATCAAATGTGATGTTGTCAGCAGTAGCTGGTTGTTAAATCACATACAAAATCAGTGGGAATCCGTCTGATTTTATCATCATTCAACATCACACATATAACACCCAAAAAATAAATCTAAAAAATCAATGAAAAATTTATAAAGAACAACATAAAACACATTGTTCAAATTTTCTAAATAGATATTTATCTATCTTGTCACCGAGAAGTCCTATCAAGGATTAAGGATACTCGGAGCTAAAGACAGACAACACATATATTAAAATATGTGCTAAACTAACGTTAATATAGCCTAACGATAGATTCATTGCCATACCAGATCGAGATGCAAAGAATTGCAATATTAGGCAAGAATCTCTAGTTGAAGAGAATTAAAATTAAAGAAATAATTGAATAACAAATAAGAGCTCAACCCTAATTTTGTTGGACTCAGAGTGTTGCTTTCTGTGCTCAAAGACGAAACCTTTAACAAAGATCCATCTCATACAAGAGGTGTCAGAATAATCAAGCACTCTTCATCTTCGTCCAACCAAACATTAACGAGAAGCACAACAAATCAAATTTGGGGAAGATCTGCATGAGAAGGATAAAGTATTACGAAATAGGGACTAGGGTGTTTCGGAAGAGAGGCTTCAGTAAGGGATTGTAGATTAATTGAAGGGATTGTCTTATTTATAGGCCTTTTGTTAGGGTTTCCATTTGTTTTCTTGTTGTGCTGGCGTATGGGCTTTTGCGGGCCGGGTCGAGAACATCACATGTTTGAACTTTTTTGTTATGTTTCTTGTCCACTATTCAGTTAAGATAAGATTTGAATAAATTTGTACATGGTTTTATTACTTTTAAAAGATAAAAATACATTCAAGATATTCAGAATATTAATTTTAAATCTTATAAAAAAAGTAACATTATTTCCTAAATCTAGTAAAAGCAAATTTTTATTTATTTATCAATGACTGAAAAATATGAATTTACAACTTATATTTTATTTTTCAGAAATGTCTGTCAACATATGTTACAATTTATATTTTATTTTTCACTGAATTATAAAAAATCACTGCATGAAAATATGTCATATGTATATCAGTTTTTTTTGCCATCTAAGTTTCATTTAATTCTTAAGATTGTATAATTATAATTATAGCAATCAAAGTTATTGAAATGATTTTATGTTTTGATAAAATAGATCAATTAAACAATTAAATTTTACATGAATTATGGTAATATATCTGGTTTTATTACTTTTAAAAGATAAAAATACATTCAAGATATTCAGAATATTAATTTTAAATCTTATAAAAAAAGTAACAGTATTTCCTAAATCTAGTAAAAGCAAATTTTTATTTATTTATCAATGACTGAAAAATATGAATTTACAACTTATATTTTATTTTTCAGAAATGTCTGTCAACATATGTTACAATTTATATTTTATTTTTCACTGAATTATAAAAAATCACTGCATGAAAATATGTCATATGTATATCAGTTTTTTTTGCCATCTAAGTTTCATTTAATTCTTAAGATTGTATAATTATAATTATAGCAATCAAAGTTATTGAAATGATTTTATGTTTTGATAAAATAGATCAATTAAACAATTAAATTTTACATGAATTATGGTAATATATCTGGTTTTATTACTTTTAAAAGATAAAAATACATTCAAGATATTCAGAATATTAATTTTAAATCTTATAAAAAAAGTAACAGTATTTCCTAAATCTAGTAAAAGCAAATTTTTATTTATTTATCAATGACTGAAAAATATGAATTTACAACTTATATTTTATTTTTCAGAAATGTCTGTCAACATATGTTACAATTTATATTTTATTTTTCACTGAATTATAAAAAATCACTGCATGAAAATATGTCATATGTATATCAGTTTTTTTTGCCATCTAAGTTTCATTTAATTCTTAAGATTGTATAATTATAATTATAGCAATCAAAGTTATTGAAATGATTTTATGTTTTGATAAAATAGATCAATTAAACAATTAAATTTTACATGAATTATGGTAATATATTTGTGTATTTAATAATAATGATAGGATTTCATTCAATATATAAATATAATTATTATTGTATAATCGAGTGATAATGTATGAAATATTTATGTTTTGTATCACAACTGTAATTGTTTCACTGACTAATATCTGGCACCGGCTTCTCTTAATTTGAAATAAATTTATTTTATGTTAATTATTTTTTTAATATTTTATTTTATTAGACAATGTGAAAAAATAAATTTATTAAATTATTAATAAATTATTTGTTAGCGTATTTTTTGTTATAAATTATTTAGGCTTAAATGGTCTTTTGGTCCTAGTTTAGGACGATTTTTTTCATTTTGGTCCTATTTTTGAAAATATTTTCAATTTGGTCCTACCTTTCGTAATTTGTTTTTAATCAACTCCTTTTCGTTAACTCCATCTAAATCGTTAATGGAACAGTGTCAGCGTGGTGATTTTGTGTGACGTGGATATTGTTCAATGACATGTCCATTTGCACTGTCATAGCCCAGATTTTAAATTGAATTTTAGGGTTTATGTTCATTGTGGTTTAGGGTTCCATTAAACGGTTCAGCTGAAAACGAATGTCTCGTGGGGCATCTTCATCTTCTTGCAATAGCTGGGTTCACCGGACTTGAAATTCCTGCCATGGTGGTTCTAGGGTTTCAGGGTCACCCCCAATTTGCGATTGCAGAGACATTGCAGTGGTGCGCATAGCTAGAACTACAAAGAATTTGGGTAAACAATTTTGGGGCTGTGCGAACTTTAAGGTTTGTTTCCCACTGTTCGGGTTTGGGTGTTTCTTTCACTTTCAGTCTTTCACTTTCATCTTCATGGTTTTTTTGTGTTGTAGAGATGTGGTGAAGATGTGTTGGGATGCAACTTTTTCAAGTGGTGTTACGAAGAGGGTGCTGATGAGCGAGATGCCATTATCGCTAGGCAAAGGCAGAAGATTGCTTATATTGAAAATGCATTGAGTGTTTAGAAGAAACAGATGCAACTGTCATTAGTTGTGATAGGTGTTCTTATTGTAATGATTGTAGTTGGTTTTATGGGTTGTAATTGTCGTTGGCTATCTTGAATAATTACTTGAATGAATGAATGGTATTCCTTTATCTTTAATTACATATTCTCAGCTGTTTAAAATTGTTTGTAATTGTTTTTTTAATTTGAATGAACTGAAGAACGAACAATTCTGAAAAGTGGAAATGAAGAAGGCAGATAAAATTCTGAAAAGTGTAAATGATAATGCATTACTAATTAAGGCTTTTAAGCCTTCCATCAAAATATCAGTGAACAAAATCTAGAAATTGTTAAAGTACATCCTGATTTCCAATTATCACATTCATAATACATAACAAAATATTCCCTTCCCCCAAAGTACAATCAGTAATCTCATGACGGACGTGGTGGCCTTCTTATTTGCATTTTTGGCCTCATCTTTATAATTCCATAAGTTGGTTGGTTGGGCTGTTGTACTGCAGTGTTGGGTGGTGGTCCTGGTGCTGGTGGGGTTGGGGCTGCTACTGTTGGGTGTGGTGCTGCAACTGGTGGGGTTGGTGCTGCAACTGGTGGGGTTGGTGCTGCAGTGGAATGGGTGTTGCAAGTGGAGTGGGTGTTGTAGGTGGTTGACTTGGTGGTGGTTGACTTTGTGTGGGTTGAGTTGGTTGTGGTGTTGTAGCTTTAGTGGGACGTTCTTCACAGCCATGGACAGGAAGTGTTGGACAATTGTTCCTCTTGTGCCCAAGTGCGCGACAAACTGAACATCTCTTTCTATGACCATCTGGCCTCATTTGGGTGTTATCTTTTCTAAGTTCCCATGCTTCCAGCCTTCTCTTCTTCTTTGGTCTCCCTGGCAGCCTTCTTTTAAGTGGTGGTAGAACATCAGGAAAGGCAGTTGTTTCCCAGAAAAGTTGACCATTGGCAAGAAGAACTATGGAGTTGTATATCTCTTCATATGTTGTACGTTTGAACCAATGTGGATTGTAATCTTCTGCCTTTAAGTTGAGGAAGTTCAGTGCAGCAATTGCATGGCAGCATGGGATCCCACTAATGAGCCATTTCCTGCAGCTGCATTCCTGGCTTTCTATGTTGACAGTGAACTTGTCTCCAATTAATGAGACATGTCTAACTTCAAACAACTTCTGACCTGACCAACTGTAGGAGGATCAAAGTGAAAAATTTTAAACCTAAACTAGGACCAAATTGAAAAGTACTTAACCTTAAACTAGGACCAAAGTGAAAAATTTTAAACCTAAACTAGGACCAAATTGAAAAGTACTTAACCCTAAACTAGGACCATAGTGAAAATTTTTAAACCTAAAGTAGGACCAAATTGAAAAGTACCTTAGTATCCAATACTTAGTTTGTTCAGACTCTTTTGACAATCTGGCGCGTATCTTACGGCATATATCTCCCTCGTACTTCTGCACCTTGGATCTATTCTTGGACCACCTTTTCATAATATACAAACGGATGTCTTCCTGCATTGAGATGATTGGTTTGGACCTTGCATCCATAATAACGTTGTTGAAGGCTTCACTCATGTTGTTTACCAACATGTCACATTTGGCTTGCATGGTAAACCTAGACCTGGACCAATATCTGCCAAAACAACTTTGTTAATCTTTTGTTAATCTGGAGAATCAGTGATATTGATAACTAACCTTGGTGGTATTGCTATTAGGTATTTGAAGGCCTCCTCGTTCACTTCTTTAATATTATGCATTTCTCTTTCACATGCTCTTGGGTGTGTGCTGGTTGCAGCCTTCCACATCAAGCTTTTTAGTTGCTTGCTTCCAAACTTTTTTCTGAAATTGCTGTACAGATGACGCATACAAAACCTTTGCTCAACGCCAAGCAATAGGTCTTGTATGGCAGGAAGCAAACCCTGTGTATATACTAGTCAGTTAGTTTTCATATTACAAAAATAGAAGTACAATGAACATAAAAAAATATGGAAACATATTACCTTTTGTTGGTCGGACATAAATGTGCAGAACCTACATACATCAGCACCTCCCAGGTCCTCAATCAACAACTCCAGAAACCAGCTCCATGTGTCTTTGTTTTCAAATTCAACTACTGCGTAGGCTATAGGAAGCATCTGGTCATTTGCGTCACGACCTACAGCAGTTAGTAGCTCACCCCCATATTGTCCTTTCAAAAAACAACCATCAAGGCCTATGATAGGTCGACAGCTTACAAAATTGTCCTTGCATGCCTTTAGACAAGTGTAAATTCGCATGAAAATCTTCTCATCATTAACATCTTCCACTTTAACTTTAACTGTGGATCCGAGATTTGATCTAATTATCTCATGAGCATAATCATAAATCCTTCTATACTGATATTTAAAAGATCCTTCAACCACCTTTGTTGCTAGTTGTTTTACCCTATGAGCCATTGAAACTGACACCTTTGTATTCCATTTCCTTGCAGCTTTATTACGTATATCAACCAGCTTCAAATTAGGATTTTCTATTAATGTGTTGTCTAAGGTTTTACTCAACCATTTTGAATTCATCAAATTTATACTAAATTCTCTGCTGCACTTATGACGGTTTTGAACTTTCCTAAGCTGCCATGTTTGACAAGAAACCAGAAATCCACAATAAAGGGACCAGTCGCACTTTCCTTGCGCCCCTAAACATCTCACCCGCACTCTTTCCTTGTCATTTTTGTCAAACTTCAAGTTCCTACCAGCATGAACAGCATACGTTCGTACCCCATCAACAAATTGTTCCTTGTCCACAAAGGTTGTCCCCACCTCCCATTTGTAATCAGCCATGGACTTAGGCTTCTTAAATGTACCAAAATAACCACTCATCCCATCATGTTCTGTCTCACTACCACTGCCTTCAATGCTACATAACTCTTCTGACTCCCAACTATTATCAGACAGTCCTCTATCTCTACTCCTACCATCATTTTCTGATTGACTTGCACTGTCTTCACTATCATGGTTTTGTGAACTAGGACCAACTTCGCCTTGACCATAATCAACATCTATTTCTACATCAACTACGCCTTCAGTACCTCCATTACCACAACCCCATTCGTCTCCATCACTATCTCCTATACAGTCTGCATCAGAATCAATCCAACTATCAACCTCAACCCTTTCATCATCACAATCCCTTTCATTATCCAGCCCTTTATCAACTCCAACTTCTGCTTCAACTGTACCCAAATTCTCACCTCCAACTTCTGCTTCACCTGTACCCAGATTCTCACCTCCAACTTCTGCTTCATCTGTACCCAGATTCTCAACTCCAGCTTCTTCTTCACCTGTGCCCACATTCTCACCTCCAACTTCTTCTTCACCTGTGCCCACATTCTTAACTCCCACTTCTTCTTCACCACACCTCCTTAAACTGTCAACCACTTCACCTTCATCTGATCCAATTTCAGTGTCTTCGTTCCTAGCATCATCAACTGGAGCAGAAGTTACATCTTCAGGTGGAGCAGACCAGACTACAATCTCAGTTCCTAGTACCTCAAATTCACTAACAGCATGACTGTTTTCTCCACTCTCTACAGGTCTCCCATCATCTCCTTCAGGTTCCACTATATTATCATCTACCTGGGCCTCATCAACTCCATGCACAACAAACATATGCACTTCACCGTAATGTCTTGCGATATGAAGCATATTAAGTGCACCCCTGTCATCATTCAAAGGGTGCAACAACATCTCCACACAATAACATAATCCCTTTACGCTATGATACCCCATTTCCTTAAGAGACCCCAATATTTCGAAATAACTCCAGTGGTCAGGATCGCATGACCAATGAGTAGTTTCTCCACCAACATACTTACACCACTCATTTTTAGCAAATTCACCACGGTGGTGGACCACAACCTCAAACCTTTCATCAGACATTGGAAACACAAAAAAAACACACAAAAAAACCTACAAATGGTAAACAATGTTTAAATGGGGGAACAAATACTACATCTATAACCGACAAACCGACAACGAACCATGAAACCCACCCCACCACAGATAGCGACAACACAAGCAATTAAAAATGGTGGGTCACCAACGAAAACAATAAACAATGCACCACCGAAAAAGCAACAACAATTTAAAGATTCCATGGAATGCATAAACAAAACCCTAATCATTAACACTAAACCCAATCAATTCTGACAAACAGTAATAACCTAAAGTAGGACATACCTTCACGATGAAATCGTTTTTCCCTCCGCAACGATTGACCAAAGATGAGCGATGAAATCCACAATGCCAGAATCCCTAATGCGACCCCCAAATCCACAATTTCAAAGAGCGAGGATGAAATCCCTAATTCGACCCCCAAATCCACAATTCCACATAAATAACCCTAAACCTAAACCCAATTTAATGAGATATTAACCCTAAAACGAATCCGCAATTTCAATTAAATGGTCAACACAGTGCAAATGGACACGTCACTGAACAATATCCACGTCACACAAAATCACCACGTTGGCACTGTTCTGTTAACGATTTTGACGGAGTTAATGAAATGGAGTTGATTGAAAAAAAATTACGAAAAGTAGGACCAAATTGAAAACATTTTCAAAAGTAGAACCAAAGTGAAAAAAGTCATCTTAAACTAGGATCAAAAGACCATTTAAGCCAATTATTTATTATTTATGTATTGTAACGTTCCATTTAATCAATAATCCGAATTAAAGGAAACGTCACACGGGATAATATAGTAGTGCGGTCTTAGAGCATAATCATAACTCCTTACAATACTCAAGGCACTCCACGATGCAACAACTATCCAAAATACAAAGTTTAACAGTACTCCAAATTAAAATTTAAAGACCAAACAAATACATGGGCCATCGCCCTATAATCAGACCCAAAGCAGTAGTGATGTGATCCCAATAAGGCTTATAGCTTGGGTCAACGCGTAGGCCCAAATCATGCTTCAGGCCCAATACATGGCCCACATGCAGCTTCAAGCCCAAGCCCATCAAGAGGCCCAATAACAAGGAGCATGTTCAAAAAGATCCAATTAGGCTTCATTCAAGATGGCCCAAACCCACATGGGATTCTCATACTCTTCACATGGGCCAAAGAAGATGTGAAGATTTGAAGAGGTGTCTCAAAGAGCAATAAAATAGCAATAATATTGGCCCATTGTTTAGGCTTTGCTTTCTAGAATAATAAGTCAAACAATGAGTAGTTCAATTGATAAAATTGGGCTTGACTAAGCCCAATAGAAGATTTGGCCATGAGCTATCAAAAGAGCCAAGGTGGACTAAGTGGAAGTCAATACTTCTTCCTACACCTCATGGATCCAAAGCATCCAAGGGTTAGGAATGCTTCCTCCTTTTCCAAAGCATCATCCAATGGCCAAGATCAAGCCTCATTCTCCAAGCTTAATCTAAGGGCCAAGATCAAGGCCCACTCCATCCAATGGCTCTCCTTTCTCATGTGTAAATGGCTTCATATAAAAGCCAAAATTTCACTCATTTGCAGACACTTTTGAAATTTTAAGCAATAGATGCAACTTGAGTTGAGAGCACTCCTCCCTCTATTGCCTTTGAGAGTCACCACTTTCTAGAGATTTCCTCTCTCTACCTCTATAGCCACCTTCCTTAGGCTAGCATAGATTAGGAAATCCTATCACCTATTTCACCTTCCATTGCTTGCAAGTGCCTTCCAACTTGCCTCCATTCCTGACTAACTGACTCCTTAGAGTGTCAGGATGCAACTTTACCTTGAATCCTTATCAAATTATATAGATGGGACACCAGCATGAACTCTCACTATCAGGGATCATGGAATTACGTCCCGACCACAGAAGCACGACCCTGAAATCTCACCTAGAGATTTCAAGGAATTACGTACCAACCACATACCAATCATGTTCAAACAACCAAGTAATATTTATCATGCATATACATCTCATGTCAACCTTTATAACCAACCCTTTTTATATTCCAGGTCAAACCATACCAACTCATCATCCTCCATCCATGAATAGGGAATTTTATCTCATATCATTACCATGCCACTTTCATAATCAACCATTTCATGTTTATTACATGCCAAGAATTTATCCAAGTTCATCATTCACAACTCATACACCCTCCCACTCATGCATATTCATTCACCTCATGTCATTATATAATCCAATTAAATACATGCCAAGCATCCAAGAATAGGGAAAATATCAAACAGGACGCACTATCGCCCAACTTTTCGCTCAGGATGAAGGGTCTCGCTCAGGCGAGCTCCCTTCGCCTAGGCGAGACCTCGACAATAGGAACAATGGCCTTCTACGCAGTCTCGCTTAGGCGAGACCCCCTTCGCCTTAGCGAGACATCCTCTCGCTCAAAATAAGGGTTTGGTCGCCTGAGCGACAACTCGCGTGGAAAGGCATGGGCGAGCCTCTGTTTCTCTCGCCTAGGCGAGGCAAGCTCACTTGGGCGAGATTATTAGTGCTCGCCACTATTCGCACCTGCATCAGCCATACACATATGCCAAACAAGAGTAACCAGACAGTCCATGCATCCACAACAGCACACAAACTCAAGAATCATGAAACCAAAAGTAGCACGAGCCACAATCACACCAGACAAAGAGGTTCTAGCTTCCCTTACCTGGATTGAGCTAGCACAAGACCTCGACACCAACTACGGAGCACAACGACTCTAGGAACGAACTAAAGAGCTGAAAGAAATAGTGGAACAGAGCTAAGAAATGGGGTTACCATGAAACCCTAACTGGAAATACGAAAAGTGATTAACAGGGACCAATATGAGCCAGAAGAACACTTACATGGAGTAGAAAAATGTATTCGAGCTAGATTGAAGATAACTAGGAGCCAAACCCTAACAGAGCTTCTGAAAGGGAAAAAGGAGCATATGAGGGACTGTTTGCAGAAGTGAGGGCTGAAAGGGAGACCCTGGCAGCTTTAGGGACCTTAGCACCCTATGGGCCAACCCTTAGGACCAACAGATTAAAAGTCAACCCTTAAAACATTAGGGCAGAAAAACTAGGCCTTACGTGTATCATATAATTTTAAATGATAAAAATTAATTGAATATTTTATTGATATTTGTTAATAAGTTATTAAATAAAAAAAAAAGAGAAAAAAACTGAAATTTGAAATGTATTTTAAAATAATAAAATTGTAGGTGGAATTAAATATTGTCGCAGAACGTAAAGTAATTTGAATAAAAAAAATATTATATTTATTTATTTGTTTCGGTAATATTCAGTGGACATTATAAAAAAAAGTTTTGAAGAGAGAGAGGAAGTTTTGAGAGAATATTACCCGTAAAGAAGATATTACTGTTGAGAATTATAAAAGTTGAGTGGGTTGGAAAATGAACAAAACAAAAAAACCTCTTCAGAGGAAACATTAAAGTAAACTAATTTTGGAATGGATTATTACTTGATAAATAACATTCTAATTATTATTAAAAGTTAATTAAAATAGTTAAGTTCAAATTTTGTAGATTGCATTAGTAAGTAGTACTTAAATATATGGATTTGACAGGAACCAGGCGAACCCCTCAGAGCGTTCATAGATCGCTTCAGTAAGGCAGCTCTTCGCACACCACACCTCAACCAGGAGATGATCCTCCAATGCATGGCCCTCACCCTACAACCCGACCCCTTCGCCAACAACGTCTACCTACACCCACCCGCCTCAATGCACGAACTCAAATTGCGTGCAGCCGATTATGTCCGCATGGAGGAAATGCAAACCCTCCACACCAAATTCTGCAATGACTATGTAGCCACCACCGCCAACCCTACCCCGCAACCTAACCCACGCCATGATGCCCGCCCACGCGAGCCCCGCCAACCTCGCTTCACCAGATATGCCCCTCTTATCGTAGCCCGCTCCCGCATCCTCGATGAGGCCCTGCAAGCTGACCTAATCCCCCCACCACGCAAGACAACCACACCTCCCAACGCTGATATGACCAAATATTGCCGCTACCACCGCAACCATGGCCACACTACAGAAGAATGCAAAGCACTGCAGGATAAAATAGAAGAATTGGTTCGTGTTGGCCACTTTTGCCGCTTCATCCGTAGAGATGACCATTCCTCTTCCTCTCGATCCCGTAACCCCCCTCGATCCGACCACAGACGCCCTCCACATGACTCCCGTCACGACAGACGCCCCAACCAAGAACCCGAACCGGCCCGCACCGACATCACCCCCACCGACCCTCCCCTACGTGGCACCATCAACACCATCTCTGGTGGCTTCGCTAGTGGAATATCCACCTCTTCTGTCAGAAAGAAACACCTCCGTCATATCCAATCCATCAACCATATCACCCATTCCCACCACAAGCGCCGCATGCCTCCCATCATCTTCACAAATGACGACTTTCATGGCCTCGACCACCAACAAGATGACCCCATGGTCATCACGGTTGAAATAAAAACCTACGCCATTAAGAAAGTCCTTATGGACCAAAACAGCTCTGTTGACATCCTCTACTGGGCCACCTACCAAAAACTCCAACTTCCGGACATCGCTATGGTCCCCTATGATGAACCAATATATGGCTTCTCTGGCGAACAAGTTTCCACCCGCGGCTACATCGACCTCCACACCATCTTTCGTGAGGGAACCCAAACCAAAACCATCCCAATCCGCTTCCTCATCGTCAACGCGCCAACATCCTACAACGTCCTCCTAGGTCGTCCTTCCCTCAACACCCTTGGCGTTGTCCTCTCCACCCCCCCCCACTTGGCCATGAAGTTCCCTTCTCCCTCCGGTGACATCCTTACCATCCACTACGACCAACGCTTGGCACACGAATGCTACATGGCCAGCCTGCGCCCACAACTCCCTATTCAACAAACCAACCACATTGAGCGACCACCTGGCTCTAGCATCGCACTGTCAGGCGAAGACTTGGACCCTAGAGTAGGCCGGGATGTCCGTCTCGAACGGTTGAGGAGACCTCCCCTTTGGAGCTTCCCAATGGACGCTCTATCAACCTAGGCACTGGTTTGAACTGTGACGAGCGTGCCATCATCACACCCATTCTCCTCAACAAAATAGATCTTTTCGCCTGGTTAGCCGTTGACCTCCCTGGGATGGACCCTCTAGTGGCATCCCACAAATTATCCATCTATAAAGAAGCCCGCTGCATATCCCAGAAAAAACGCAAACTTGGCGAAGGACGTCGGTTAGCAGCTAAGGTCGAAGCCGACAAGTTACTAAACGCAGGCTTTATAGAAGAAGCTCAATACACCACTTGGCTTTCTAATGTTGTCTTGGTGAAGAAAGCCAATGGCAAATGGCGGATGTGTGTAGACTACACAGATCTAAACAAAGCTTGCCCTCGCGATGCCTACCCCTTACCCAACATCGATCGCCTCGTTGACGGCGCAGCAGGAAACAAGGTGCTCAGTTTTTTGGATGCATATTCCGGGTACAACCAAATTCCCATGGCCTCATCTGACATGTACAAAACCGCCTTCATCACGGACGATGCCAACTACTTCTATAAGGTCATGCCTTTGGGTCTCAAAAACGCTGGAGTAACTTACCAACGGCTGATGGACAAGGTTTTCAGTCATCTAATGGGACAATGTGTCGAAGTATACGTTGACGACATGGTTGTCAAGTCTCCAAGTCATCGCCAACATGCCGAGGACCTATCAGCAGTCTTCTCTGCACTAC
>Ga0214545_1004653_pt1 | contig 25527 bp, 12 predicted proteins | sample CNSS4metaG_FD_160064 | JGI IMG/M metagenome (GOLD analysis project Ga0214545, IMG submission 160064) | Root nodule microbial communities from cowpea collected in UCLA plant growth center, Los Angeles, California, USA - CNSS4 | ecosystem: Host-associated > Plants > Roots > Nodule | place: USA... | reverse complement strand
AAAAAAATCATTTACTTATTATTCTTATTATTAGTTTTTGTTTCATTTGAATAACTTTTTTATTTCACTAAAATACTTTTTGTTATTTCTCAACTACTGAGTATATATGTTGATATTTGAAAAGTTTTCTTAGATCTCTAAGATATTTTTCAACTTATCATATCCTTAATTATACATTTGTTTTCCTTTGTACGATTTCTTTCAATAGTCTCTCAAATTATTTGTAAACATTTATTATTTTTTTAATATTTTTATTTCTTGTTTATTTTCATTATGTAGAATACTATTTCAATATATTTTATTTAATTATTTTTTATTTTTTAACTCATTATCAATCATATTATAATTTTGTCACTATAATTGTATAAATAACTTTTATTTACTACAATATAAAAATTTAATGTAATTGTCAATAATATTTTTTTATCACCATCCAACATAATTGAAGTTCAAAAGATACAAGATCTATGTTAAAATTTTATTATTATGATTTTTATTTGTTCTTTGTATCATTTTGATTAAGTAATGTACTATAACTTTTATTAGTGTATAAAAAAGAGATTCATTAGAATTTAAAAGATTGAAGTAAACAAACATTTCAAATATATTTTAATTTGAATATTTGTTTTCCTTTTATATTTTTTTTAAAATATTTTTAAATTTTATCAACTAGGTTTCATTAATGTTTGCAAATTTAATAAATGTGTTGGTTCTCATGAAATTTTATTTGGTATTGTAATCTAAGATGTAAAAAATTATAATTTATTTTTAACTTTTATTATGATTATTATTTGTTCTTTGTATCATTTTGATCAAATGATGTATTATAACTTTTATTAGTGTATAAAAAAGAGATTCATTAGAATTTAAAAGATTGAAGTAAACAAACATTTAAAATATATTTTAATTTGAATATTTGTTTTTCGTTTATATTTTTTTTAAATATTTTTAAATATTATCAACTAGGTTTCATTAATGTTTGTAAATTTGATAAATGTGTTGGTTCTGATGAAATTTTATTTGGTATTATAATCTAAAATGTAAACAATTATAATTTATTTTAAACTTTTATTATGATTATTATTTGTTCTTTGTATCATTTTGATCAAATGATGTATTCTAACTTTTATTATTATATAAAAAAGAGATTTATTAGAATTTAAAAGATTGAAGTAAACAAACATTTAAAATATCAATTATATTCTTTGTATCATTTTGATCAAATGATGTATTATAACTTTTATTAGTGTATAAAAAAAAGATTTATTAGAATTTAAAAGATTGAAGTAAACAAATATTTAAAATATATTTTAATTTGAATATTTGTTTTTCTTTTATATTTTTTAAAAAATATTTTTAAATTTTATCAATTATGTTTCATTAATGTTTGCAAATTTAATAATTGTTTTAGTTCTTATGAAATTTTATTTGGTATTATAATATAAAATGTAAACAATTATAATTTATTTTAAAGTATTTAATATCGAAGAAACAATCATCATTCTAATATTGAATATTTGATAATATTATGTTTCTTTTATCATAATTTTTTTTTTATTTTATAAAAATTAATTAAAATTAATATTGAAATAGTAAGAGAATGGGTATGGGTATGGGTACGAGATTATACCCGTTACCCGATGGGGATGGGAATGTGTCAAAAGTTTAATACCCGTTGGGTTTGGGTATGAGGATGGGGATGAATTTTTTTTACGGAGATGGATATGGGATAGCGAAACCCATGCCCGCCCCACCCCGTTGTCATCCCTAATCGTAAGTCCTCTCACTGTTTTGAGTCACAAATGTGACACCACACCACTGGCTAACTTATTATATGTCTCACATTCCCTTCTTATCATTCACTTTATTAGGTTGGCTTTTCACGAGAAGTGAATTTAAGAGTGACCGTGAAAATAAATTTGAATGAATAAATATATGTATTTTTTTTAAGTTGATTTAAGGTTTTAAAAATAATTTTTTTTGAAACTTAGTAATTAATTTGAGTGATATGGTATATTAAAAAAAAGTTTAAAAAAATAGAATTTAAAAATTATTAAAATATTCTTACTGGTAAATATATATGAAATGAGTTTTTATTAAATAAAAATATTAAATTTAAAAAAATATTATTTAATAAATTTTAATAAAAAATAATAAAAAGATAAATTATATTAAATATTTTTATAATAATTACTATTATTTAAAATTATAATTAATAATTAATAATAATATTATTGATTAATTATATATATATATATATACATATATTATTATTATTATTATTATTAATCATATATATATATATATATATATATATATATATTATTACACAAACAACATTAGTGTCACACATAATATTAGCACAAGTTACGTAATCAGTGTACATATACTCATACATAACACCGATTATATGTAATTAGTGTACACACACTCACACTTTACAACACTGGTTAACTTAACACTCACACACATGCACTCAAATGATTTGTGAAACTCAAACTCATATTAACAAGGAGGAGGAATAGTAAGGTTTTTCGTTAACCATAACCCCATTCACAAGAATAGCTCATTGCACTAGTAACTCACCTCCAAAGCTAAGGTCGAAAATGTTGATCCAAAAAAAACAATACCATTACTCTCTCACCTTCAAGCTTTAGCATCAATCCACTACCAAACGCAGACCCACACATGGTGTTATTCAATGGCAATTCAATATGGGTCAATGAAATTTAAAATCACACCTGTTTTGTGTGCATGGTCACTCACTTTGGTCTTTACTGAATCCTTCAAGAATCTCGTTGTAAAGCCCACTTTTATTCGGCCCTTTTATTTTAAAGGCTGCCCTAAACTATTGGGCCTAAGGGCTGACCCAAAAGGGAAACCAGACCCTAAGTCTGCCTTAACACACTCTTCTCTTTTCATTTCCAGAAAAGACAGCCGCTTTGCTCTTCTATTCCACAAACTGTGCTTTGCTAGGGTTTGCCCCTCCGTCCCGTTCAAGTCAGTTCAACTTAGTTTTTCCTACACGTAAGCCACTACTTTAACCATGAACCCTTTCTAAGTTATTTTCGTGGGTTATGTTGGAGCTTGTTGTAGTAAACTCAATCCTCTTTCTATGCCACTATCTCCAGTCCTTATGGTGGGCTTAGGTGTCGTAGTAGTTTGCTAGCTCATTCTACGTAAGAGAAGCTAGAAACCTTTCCATTTGATGTGATTGTTGTTTGCTTTGCCTTGGTTTCATGATTTTTGAGTTTGTATGCTACTGTGGATGCATGGGATGGTTGATATTATTGTTTGAGTATGAAAATATAGTTGTTGCAGGATGAACAGTGGCGAGACCTGACGTTCTCGCCAAGCGACCCAGTCTTGCCTAGGCGAGACTTGTAGAGACAGGTCCAAGCTCGCGCTCGAGCTCGAGCTCAGGCGGAGGGCTTTCGTTTGAGCGAGACACTATCTCGCTTAAGCGAGAGAGGCTCGTCTAAGAGAGGACGCGTGAGGGCTTGAGGCATGTTGCTGCATGTGTAGCTTAGGCGAGGAACCTCGCTTTTGGGTGAGGGGTGTTTTCGCCCAAGCGATTAGCGGCTCGCTTAAGCGAGAACTCGCGAGTCTCGCAGGGTTCCCTGTTGACAGTCTCGCCTAAGCGAGAACCTGTGGCTTGGGCGAGACTAGCACGAGACTTCACTATATAACCGTTCCTTCCATATTTTTGGGCTGCAATTGTATGTTTGGCTTGGTATGCTCTATCTTAAGTATGAACTGTATGGATATGCTTATGAGACTGGTTTGTATGGGCTAAAATGTTGAGTCAACATGAGTTTGGCATGAACTAAGTATGATGTGGTTGGTAATTAAAGTGGCATGGCATTGGCATGGGCTATATTTGTGGATTGGGAAGAATGAGTTGGCATGAATTTCACATGTGATATGAATGAGGATTTGGTTATAGGGATTGGCATGAAATTATATGCATGATGAATACTCCTTTATTGTTTAATTATGGTTGGTCTATGGTCAGTGCGAAATTCCTTGGAATCTATAGGTGAGATTTTATGGTCATGCTTCAGTGGTCGGGACGTAATTCCATGACCCCTATTAGTGGGTGTTCATGGTGGTGCTCCATCTATATAATTTGGTAAGGATTCTAGGTAAGGTTGCATCCTAACACTCTAAGGAGTCAGTTAGTCTCACTTAGAGCAGACTGACTCTTGTGGTGAGAGTAGCAGGAGGCCTAAAACTCATTAAGGGCTAACCTTGTGTGTGGGGGATTGGAAACATTGTAACACCTGTAACACTTAGCTCGGGGGTGAGCAGAGATATCCACCACAAGTGCAAGCATCCGCTGAATCCGACTAAATTATACATATCCGGATGAGTCGAGTCGAGTCGAGTCTTAGTGTATTGATTTGAAAGTCATAACATGCTTGGATGATGTGTGTATATTTGACCGTGAAAGTATATCTGATTGCATGATAAAATTTCTTTTGGCTCTAGCTTACCCTTTTGTTTGTTTGTTGTGTGTTTCATCTGTTTGGTTCTCTCTTTTGCGATGATCATCAACTTGTTGATGTGAGCAGATGCGAGGAACACCCGGGGTCAACAGGGAGGTGACGATTCCGCTGCTTAGTCTTTGGACTGGCTTCTGTTTTTGAACTCTTTATTTTAGGGCTATGGCCCATGTACTAGTCTATCTTTTAAATTCCTATTAGTTTACTGTTGAATATTGTACCTGGTTTGGTTTTTGGCATCATGGTGTGCCTTGGATAGAATTATGTTTAAACTCCAGGACTGCGCTGCTATATTATTTTAGTGTGACGCTTCCTTTAATTATGTTTATTAATTAAACAGGGTGTTATACTCGTAGCATAAAGGAAAAGGAAGCAAAGTGTCACTACTAAAAATTCTCATATTACATGGATTTTTTTTTCAAATTTGTTAAAAAAATTTACAGGAAAAGACGTTTTTTTGCTATTTTTTCTAAGAATCTTAATTGACAGATAATTTCTTCATGGGTAATTATTCCCAACAAAATTATAAAATTCGTAAGTATTTCTTTCAAAATTTGTTGTGAAAAGTATTTTATACAAAATACTTTTCAAAAAATTGACAGCAATTTCTTGTAATTTTTTTTTCATAACAAATTTATTAGTGTTTCCTAAAAAAAGAAATTTCAAAACAAAATTGACAGGAAATATGATTTTTTTTAGTAATATGTGTGAAAAAAATGGTTGGGTGAGAGGGTTATATTCGTAAAAGCACACATTATCACTACAAATATTCATCGCCTTTGTGAGATGTGATTATGAATGAATCTTGGATTTCTAGTCTCGCATTTCCTCTCAAACTGCGTTGTACAAACAAGTATGATCTCCCAAATATGTCATTGCTAATTTGTTTGCACAATAACATCGTTGCATACAAACAAACATTAATTCAATTGAATGAAGTGAAAACCATAATCCACATATGACCCATGAATAATTTCTTCCTTAATATATTTCTAAAATATATATTCCTTTTCAACTTTGATGAAAATTAAAATTTATCAATATTGGACATATTAAATATATTTTTCAGTTGATATTGAGGTAGTATTAAATTGTGTAAATTATTTAAATATTAGTATAAAATATATTTAACACGTTAAAGAAAAATTAATACAATTAAGTTAAAAAAATTATGTCAATTTAATTTTAAAATTTAAAAGATTAAAATATATTATTATGTGCTAATTTGCTACAAGGATGAAATTAAATCGAAAACATATTTACAACAAATAAAAATCGTAAACATTTAAGAGAAAAGAAAACTTCTCTATAACAATTTGCCTCTATTTTTATTTTATAAGGATAAAAAATAAAATTATTTTTATCATTAAACTTATTTAAAATATAAAAAAGGAATAAAGTGAATAAATTTAATAATTTTATTATAGACAGGTAACTTTTTAGATGGTTATGAATTAAAAGAAAAACAGTTTCAGAATTAAAATGATAAAATAATAAAATTATTTACATCAATAAAAACAAAATTGAAAGTAAAATGTATCCAATAGACAATTATAAAAACGAATTCTTTTTTGTTAAAAATGTTAAAATTAACTGTTGTTACGTACATGATTATAAATGTAAAATCTGCATCTTATATATAGAATTATTTTGTAAAGGAATATATATTGAAATAAAGAAATAAAATTTGTCAAGACATATATTAAATAAAATAAACTAGGATAATGAACAAATAAACAAAAAACATAATCAAATTGTCCAAAAATTAAAGAGAGAAAAAAGACAAAAGAAAATACCAATTAATCTAATTTCTAAGAACCTCACTACAAATTTGCAGACTTTTTAGCTGATAGGTTCGAACAAACAATAAAGAAAGATATATAATAGTTCTTATTATAAGCATTTCTTAGAAAAAAAAAGTTTAATTATGCTTTTGATCCTAATTTTTATAGAAAAATTTTAATTTGGTCTTTCTATTTTGTTTATCTTAATTTGGTCTCTGTTTTAGAAAATTTGATATCAATTTAGTCATTTCCGTTAGTGGTACAGTAACAACATTAAATAGGATGTCACGTGTTAGTTCTTGATTTATTTATTTATTTATTTATTTATTTTGAATTTTTTTTTGAATTTTTTTTTTGATTTTTTGGAATTTATTTTAAAAAATAAAAAAAAATTGTCACGTGTCAAACTGTCGTCGTGCCACATGGCAATGACATAGTGATATGACAGTGATGATGCCATGTGTCAGTATTAGGCCAGGTGTCATTTTTTCATTCTCAATTTGGTCATTGTATTCTAATTTTTGTTTCAATTTAGTCCCTATTTTTGTTAAAATAGTACAATTTCGTTCCTTTCCAAATCGAAACAAAACTTATTTTTTGTATAAATGTTATACAAATATTTTTATTAAATTTGATATTTTTATTTAAATTGATATTTTTATTATATATTTTTAAAATAACTAAGTTTATTTAAATTTGTGTTTCACATTCAACTTTACTTAAAAATTGTTTTCAAATTTTAAATTTATATGTTTTTCATTATTACATGAACTAGTTTAAATTTTTTTTAAAAATTTTATAATTGTTATTTTTACACCAATTCAAACATTTGTGTACAAATTGTTGAAATTTACACATTTTAAAAATATATAATTATTTGAAATATAAATTCAAATAAAAAATAATATTAAAACGATGTAATAAAATATCAATATAATTTATGAATTTTTTTCTATTAACATTATTTTCTATATAAAATTTAATATAAAATATTAATTAAATAAACTTAATTTTGTTAAAAATATTTACTTGAAATATCAATTTTGATAGAAATATTTGTGTACATTTATATAGAAATTAAATTTGATTTCAATTTGGAAAGGATCAAAATTGCTCAATTTTTACAAAAATTGTGACTAAATTGAGACTAAAATTAAAATAAAGGGACCAAATTGAAAAAGTGAAAATGACACCTAATATATAAGTGACACATGTCATTGTCACTACCACATCATTTTATCACTGTCATATGACACGATGACAACTTGACACATGACAAATTTTTTATTTTCTTAAAAAAAATAAAAAAAATAAAAAAAAAACAAAATACAAAAATTGACACGTGACACTCCTCTAATGATGTTACTGAGAGAAAGATCAAATTAAAACAAAAAAAAAAAAAATAAAGAAACTAAATTAAAATTTTACGACCAACGACATGATTAAAAAAAATATATATAAATTTTTAGTACATCTATTCCTCATTCTTATATATCAGTTAAACTAATCCAATTTTCATTAAATTAATGTACTTATCAGTTAATTTAATATCTGAATAATATGTGAATTATAACACATTTAAATATCTCATAATTACTGAAACTTTTAAAATCATCACTAATTTTACGATAATATAAAAAAATGCATAACTTCTGATTTTCTTTTACAAAACCACAACATTTTAATTAAACAGATGTAATATTTTAATTAAATCAATATATTACTATAAATTAAAATTGACACAATAATGTCAGATTAATATATACAATTTTAGTAACATACCACTAACAAAATGACCAAAAAAACCGTCACTGTTGAACTAAAATAATAAAATTATATGAAGATTAAGATAACAACAACTTAACTAACTCTGGTGCATGAATCCCTGCCATTTTTTTTGTTTGCTGGTAGCAGTGTGATATGCCTCTGTCTTATCGGTTTTGAATAGGGTTTGGACCACTGGGAACTTCATGAGCCTTAGCTCCAAATTTTCTACCACCACGCTTTGATGAACAACCACGGTTCTTGGCTTTAAGATGGTACAAGTTTATGGTGGAACTAGTTGATTCTGATGATTTAACGTGTTCTGAGGAAGCCATGGCAGATGGGTGGGAAAAACTGAAGAGAAGAAAGACGATGAAGAGAAAGGTAAGAAATTGGAAAACAGAGTATGAATTTGAGAAGATTCTAGAGTGTTCTGACGATGCTATAGGTTGTGCCATGCAGTTTCAGAGAGATGAAATGAACCTCTAGAACCCAGAAAGGTTCAATATCACCATGAACCAGTTGCAACCAAGGCTGAGAGAGAAGATAAAATAAAAATTGGAATTACTAGAGTAGACAGAGAGAAAGGAAGAGAAGAAGAGGAAGAAAGTTCAGTGTAAAAAGTTGATTGGAAAGGTCATTTCGAAATTCGATGCACATCTGTTCGGGAAAACGGTGCCCAACTTAAACGTTGAAAGTTTGATGAGAAACTTGGTGTTGACAATATAGACGACTGAATTTACCAGGGTTAAATCTAACCCTGCTACTACACCGGCTATGAATTAATTATCATTTTGGATTTGAATTTAATTTATCATCATCCATATAATCTGAATGTAATATTTTAATTTTAATATTTAATTTATTAAATTAGTTATATATGAAAGGTGGTGAGGTAAGTAGGAAGTATTATTTAAATTATAAGTTCATGTTAATTTTAATTCTTTTTCTTTTAGAAAACAACTCTTATTCTAAATAACTTAAATATATCAAATTTTTAGTAATTTATTTAATAATTACTTTTTACATAATTTATTATTAAATTTTAACAGTAAAAAAACTAGGAGTTTTAAACCAAAATGACAATAATACTTTTTTGGCATGAGAGTTAACATCTTATTTATATAGTCTTTTAAAAACATTGGTATTCACAAGGTCAATAGTTCCTTTACTATGTTCCATTGATATGATGAGATTATTATATCTTGGGAGGGAAGTTGATGGAGCTCTTTGCATGGATTGGCAAAGGAGGAGCTTCATAGGTGCAACAAATGTTCTAGGAAGGAGAACTTATCCTAGAGGAAGGAGGTTAGAGGAGATCTAAAGAGATTTTTAGCTCTCATGACTCTCAATAAGATAAATGTGTGAAGTGCTCTAAACATCAAAACATTTACCATTCAAATTAAGAGTAACCTTTACACAAGCTTAGGAGGCTCCCCTTTATAGTAGAGAAACCTTTCTTAAATGCAATGCAAATGTGTGTGGGAATGAAATACAACATAAGGCTTGGGCGATATGCATGCCTCCTAGATCCGTGAGTCATGGATGTGCCAAGTGGCAAATCATGCCTTCCATGCTTTCCACCATGTGCAAAATGAGAAAAGATGCTCTAAGAAGCTTCTTGGCCAAGCTTACAAAGTGGGTTTGAATTGGCCCAATTTGGAAGCTAAAATCAATAAACTTTGACCAATTATTTTGTAAAGCAAGGCCTAACATTTGGTCCAAAGGAAAAACTATGCTATTGATTTTACATGAAGTCTATCATATTTTGATATCTTCTTTAGTCCAAGAGAATAATATGTCAAGCCCGTGAAGCTTGTTGGGCTCTTATTGCTCTATCATACTTCGAGTTATTGGGCCTTTTGATGGACTTGGGCCTTAAGTTAAGTATGGACCATGTAATGGGCTTCGACTGATCCATCAAAAGGACATAATATTTTGTTTTGCCCTTTTGTAGTGAAACCATTTTTCAATAAAGATCGTGCTCCCCATGCTTCAACTCATATTTCTAATCCTTCTCTCATCAACAATTTTATTTTATATTATTCTTATTTTTTTCGTTATAATAATTGTTTGACTTTATCGATTTTTATTTCTGTCTTATTATTATTATCATTATTTTTTTATACTTTTTCTAATGATATGTGTAAAAATTATGTGTTATATATATATATATATATATCATATTAAATTTAAAAAATTAAGTATTATTTATATTTATATTTGACTTAATAAATTTTGATATTTTTTTCACAAATTCAAAGAATATCCGTCCGTCCATATGATACAAAGTTTTAAAATTTGAATGGACGAGTTTAAATAGTTATACTTACTTTAATGTTGCCAATAATTTTACGTAAATTATTTGTTATTTATTTCATTGTTCAATAATGCCTATTGATTTTCTTTTGTTGTGGCATTAAGCTGCTTGAGGAAGACAAGATTGATGATAGTCAACAAGATCATTTAATGTTTAAATATGATAATTGTTGTAAAAGAATTTGAATCTAATAAAAGGAAGTGTATTGGTTTTGAGAACATTTTTCAAAAGATTAATCCTTTTGAAACTAATAAGAGGAAGTGTATTGGTTTTAGAATGCTTATTGATAATTTAATTTTGTTCTCTAATTAAGAATATTTGTTAGTTTTCTTAATTCAAATAGCCTCTTATTTGCTTAGTTCAATAGGTAAAAGAACAAGCCTCACACATATGTGCTTAGAACAAATGATAAACTTAATGAATAATTTGACACTTGTTGTGATTAATTCATATCTGTCAAGAAATTAAATGAATGGTAATTATATGATAACTAATGAAGAATTCAACTATGAATGAATTGAATAGTCAATTTATCTTTATCAATTTTTATATCAATTTCAACAAACCCCCTTTTCTATAATTTCTAATTTTATGCTTTCTGTAGACGCTTATAAGTTCTGACTCATTGATATTCCAATTGAACGTTGGAATATGACTTGGGTTGAACAACTCAATATGTATTTACAATTTTAATAGAGTAGACAATCCCTAAATGCAAATTGGATAGTATAATCAAGGATTAGACAATCTACTACAAGAGTAGATGAGATATCCTTTAGATTATCTACTTTAACTTAATTTGATCATGGAAACGACATCAATCAAATAAATGTTACTGATACCACCTAACTAGACGACGTCATCGTCTTTGTAGTACTAATTTTCTTATTGGGTATGTACATCTTAAACTATCATATGATAGTCATTAGACAAATTTGAACCAAGGGGGAGAAGATAATCTCAACTTAAAGGGAGAAAGTGTAAGACTTGAGAAATTTAAATAATTAAATAAATAATTATTTAATAAATACGGGTAGTGGAAACCTTTATGACATTTAATGCTGGGGTTTATGATGTGGAAAAGTATTAACTCAAATGGTTTAGAGCACTTGATTATTATGGGAGGACTTGGGTTTGAGTCCAATGTATGTTAATTTGTGTGGTATTTTAACTTTGTATTAATTTTAATAATAATGTTTGATCATGATGAGTGATAATATAATCCTAGATTTATAAGGATTATCATGAAGCATGGATTGGTTGATTTGGTTATGCATTTAAATTGTAATTGGATGGTTGTGTGTTTGAACCTTGACTTATGCGAAATAAGGTCTTTTTGTCAATTTTCTTTTTGGCATGGATGAGAAGGGTTAGAAACCCTAGCCGTCTTAGAGGGCAGCTAGGAGGGCTACAAAACCATATTAATGGTTATTGAATAGCCATTAAGCACCCTTTTTAATTAATTTTGTTTTTGTTGAGTAAAAAGGTAATTATTTGGTAGTAATTGTGAGAGAGAAAGGAATTGGAGAGTGAAACAATGCTTTTTTGTGTGAGTCTTGGGTAGAAGATTTCCAGAGTGTTAGGGCTACAAAACCATATTAATGGTTATTGAATAGCCATTCAGCACCCTTTTTAATTAATTTTGTTTTTGTTGAGTAAAAAGGTAATTATTTGGTAGTAATTGTGAGAGAGAAAGGAATTGGAGAGTGAAACAATGCATTTTGTGTGAGTCTTGGGTAGAAGATTTCCAGAGTGTTAGAGTTACATTGCAGAAGAGTGAGAGCTATTGGTTGGAGAGGCAAAGGGAGACCATTGGAGATCACGAAAGAACTTTTGATTTGTCAATTTTGAATAAGGAACCAAGTTAGAGGAGTTGGATTCATTTTATTTTGTATTTTAATATAATTATATATTGTATGAACTATTGTTCTTGAAATTTTTCAGAAACTGCCTGGCGGGTCTTCAAAGTCGCCAAGCGACTCATACCTTTTATGAGTATTTATAAGTTCCTATGAGGAACCGCCTAACGGTATGAGCTGGCCGTCAGGCGATGCATGCTTTTCAACCCACTTTTTTGGGCTTTGTATAAATAGCCTAGCGGTGATGAACACCCGCTTGATGACGCGAGTCCCATTGACTTGATTTTGATATTTTGGTGGGTTCTAGGCTGTTCTGATCGGGGTAAAAGAGTTCTTATCAATTGATTATACCGTGAAATATTGAAAATTGTAGCATTGTGATGTTAATCGAAGGGATTGAGTGAATTTTGGCATGAATGTATTTTAGGGTTTGGAAAATTGGGAATTTAGAATTAGGGATGATTTATACAAAATTAGATTGAAAATCTTCGCATTGAATTTGGTCGATATTAATTAGTGTTGGTGGTATGATAGCTTATGGAGTCGTGGAACTGATCAAAGTACTAAGTTTTGGATTTTGGGTTTCGTAGGTGTAGAAAATTTATGGGTTTTACCTAGGATTATATGCATTGCCTAGCGGCACATAAATTATCGTTAGGCACCAGCGTAGGGCAAGTGTCACTATGTGGCTATGAAGCGCAGTTGGGGTTCTAGAAGCCTGTTGAGTCATATTAATGATTAATGTGGATGTGGGGGTTAATTGAACTGGAGGATAGGGTGATGATGAAATGCATGATTACTAGTAATAACCAAATTGTGGTTTGAATTGTAAGTTCGAAGAATGAGGGTATCATAAATAGTGCAAGATAGTAGCTAAACCAAGATTAGGAATGGAATGTGATGCAGAAAAAGACTTATTAAATGGAGATCATTGTGGGTGGACTAGTTTTAGTGTAGAGTGCAATTAAAGGGTCAAGTGTAGTTTAATATGGTAGAGGACTTAAAGAATGTCTTAATAAGGTTGAGATAGTGTTGTGGCTATGCTGGAAAGGAAGGAGCAATATTTACCAGTTAGAAATGAGATGATAAGTGTGAATAAGTAGGATTACACCTAAGTACCAACACCTAACGAAACGATGCACATGGGATAGGTTTTGATGATTGGAAGCAATGGTGATAGTAACTCACTAGAATTATGATACTCAAGACTAGTATAGTATGGATTGAAGGGGTTAGAAACGACGCAGGACTATGAAAAACCAGTACATCTCGCTGGTGTAGCGCCTAGCGGTGAGGTTTGAGCCACCAGGCGATAGTTACAAATCCATATAGCTACAAGGGCGCTAAGCGCCTAGCGATATGGACGTCCCGCCAAGCGACAATGGTGCAGACAATGGCATGGGAACGCGTGGCGCCTGGTGCCTCTTTGCTTCCGCCAAGCAGTCTGAGACTAGCTTTCGCCTAGTGGCTCTAGAGCGGCAGGCGATTATGTAGGGGCAGGGGCTAGTGTGCTTTGGATGTGCATGGTCTACAAGGCTTTGGATGATATTGTAAAGATGAACTTGCTGGAGTATTTCTTGAGTTGTGGCTCAGAATGGTATCTCTTGACTCGGGATAGAGGGTAAACACGTGACATTCCTTGAGTTGTGGCTCAGGATGGAGGATAAACACAAAAATTCCTTGAGTTATGGCTCGAAATGGTGAGTGTTACCGATATAAGTGTGTGAGTTATGGCTCTTACAGAATGTCTCCACTTGATTGAGCAATCACAGGTTGTGTCTAGTGATGTGGTAATCTTGTGTCTAGAGTACGAATTGTGGTTCATATTGGGAACTCCACCTGGCATTGCGGAGTGTGGTCCGTAGCATGTTATTCCCTCACATGTTTCTACAAGTTGTGACTTGTAGGTGGTGGCAGCAAAGGATATCTAAAGGTTATCATATAAAGATGTAGAACATGGTGGTGGTTATGTGGTATGGAATCAAAGGGATAGAGTCCATTTGATGTATGTGTGCATATATATTTGAATTGTATATATCTTTATACTGTTAGCTCACCCTATTTGCTTGTGTTTGACGATGATCGTATAATTCTTTACACGAGAGCATATGATGTTGTAGGTGGTACTGGTGAGACATAGTGTTGGAGCGGGGCAACTTGGGGATTTTTATTTCTATAGTTGATTTTCACTATTTTGTAACTAAGATTTATTATTATATTACTGGAGATGTAAACCTTGAGTTTAAATTCTGTTTTGAATTTTTAGTGTGTTTAATAAAGTTTGAAATTTTCTCATGTTTTGAGAAAGACAATTATATAAATGCTATTTCAATTTTCATCTTGTTTTATTTTAATATAAATTTGTAATATCCGATTGGGATGTTATAGAAAACATTCACCTTTGGTCAAATATCATCTTGTGATAGTTATTTAATGGTTATAATATAAATAAAAATTTGAAATGTGGAAAAGAAAAAGTAGTATCAAGCTAAGGAGAAGCTTAGATGCATGAGCTATATTGTGATATAAGACGTTTGTTTAAGAGGTAGCAAACAAAAAGTTGAAGACGAAGAAAATATTTTCTGGTTTTTTATCGTCTACTCTATGCTCCACTTTATGTTTTATGGAAATTTGTTTATGAAAACTTGATCAAAAGAAATCATTTTTGAAAAATATACACCTTTGAACTTTATTGTTTTAAGCATATTCAAAAAGGGGAAAAATTTTATAACAAGCTTCAACAAATCCTATATGAAATTTTTATTATGGGCTTAACAAAGAAGTATAAAACATTATTTCATAAGCATCATATCTTGACATATGCAAATGCTTCATATGGACAAAAAAACACAACATTTTTTATATATACTTCATCTGGTAAGCTTTTGCTTAGACTGACAATGAATACACATAGTTTGAAGCATTTCATGGTAGACGTGAAACACTTATAAATGATTATTCCATGCTTATAAAAAATGCTTGTCTCTTTGCTTCATACAAGAGAATATCACACTGAAGTGTCTACATAAAATAACTCTTTAAGAACAAGACTAAAGTTGCTTAACACAAATGACTTTTGTGAAAAAGAGGAATAAAATTTATCTGAAGACAATCATCTTCATTTGATCCCTTAGTTTTCATTATTTTTTAGATAAGACTATCTAACATAAGTCTGATAAGTCATATTGTGTATTAGAGAGTTGCATAAAAGGAAAATATTCATTTAATGTTGCATAAAGAACATTTAATTCATCTTCAAGTTCAGTCGTGGTTAAATGCAAGACAAAAAAGAAAACCTGAACAAAATTTCAAAATAAATCTCAAAGGATTTGAAACGACTCTTGTATTCTCAATATATACATACATACATATATACATACATAAATACATACATATATATATATATATATATATATATATATATATATATATATATATATATATATATATATATATATATATATATATATATATATATATATATATAAAAGACATTTAAATATAAAAAGTTGATGATGACACTAAAAACAAGATAATGAAGTCCTTGTAATCTTTAACATTCTTAGAGGAAGAATATTATTGTTTTTATTAATAACCTAAAAGGGTATTCTCAATCTTTTATATGTCTTCAAACTTATCCTTTTTAAGTAGTACAATTGTTATCATTTATATCGCACCTTTTTATAGAGAAAGTTCTTTAGCCAAAAGTAGCAAGATCTAAGAAATACTAATGTTTTAGCCAAAAGTGGCTGCATGTGTAACCAACAGTGACTAGATTCAAACAATACAATGTGTTTAGTTAAGAGTGGTTAAACTTTAAGTAATTGTTGGTGTTTAGTTAGGAACAATTGGGTCTAAAGAATATTTATCTTTTATATTGTTGCATTAGTCTCTTAGTGGAACTTGATCAAGTTGATCAAGAACTAGACATACTCAAAACTTTTTGATGAACCAATATAAAAATACATCAATTAAATCTCTCTACTTTTATCTTTTTAAATTACATGTTATTTATTTGAATCTAATCAAAGAATGAGAGTTTTAATTAAATATGCTTTGGAGAGAGTTTTTGAAAATGCATGTGACAACTTCAAGTTGCATTTAACGATCTTCATTAAATGTTTCTCTTAAGATAACTTTTTAACAATGCAACTATCAAGTTAAAACTTTTTATAATTGCTTTTATTTGAAGGTGAGTTGCGGAAATTTTTGAATGTTTCAAATAGTTAGTTCAACTCCCTCTTTTTATGTATTTAACCTATTTTAGTTAGTTCAACTCCCTCTTTTTATGTATTTAACCTATTTTAACAAGCTTGTAACATGACCTAAACTTACTAAAAATCGGGTTTTTATTCTTGTAGCTTAACTCTAAAATAGTCATTTAAGTTGATAGGCAAGCCATGATACCATTGGAGGGTTGCTCCCTCTAGAGTTACACAGGAAACCACTAGAGAATCACATTATTATTGGAGTAGAGGTTGATTTGTGCCTTGTATATGCCTTGACATGGTCATCATGGATTTGTTTAATCATTATATGTCTCACTGATAGGAGGTTTTCAACTTGGAGGGATAGGTGAATTATTAATGCCTACCGTAAAAAGATGATTGTCAACATCTTAAGAAAAATAATTTGGTGGATGGCGAGCTCTTGGTTAGAAGGTTCATATTGATTTGGTTTGAAAGTGAGGCTCTATATATGTTGGATTGTGGATTACTTGAAATCATGTGATTGTGATACCAGGAAGTGGAAAGAAAAGATAAAACAGTTAAAAATAAAATCTTTCTTCTTTATCATTTTATTCAATAGGTTGGTCCCATAAAGACCATGTCTTCATTGGGTTCACCAAAGGGTGACACTTGTCCTTTATAATAACATAAAAGATCCTATCATGTCATTCTAGGTTTAATGATCCTTTAAATGAGCCTTATGGAATTAAGCCCACTATCAATATCTCCATCATGCAAAACAATCTTGTCATCAAGATTCAATGGTGATTGTGTGAGTTGTGAGTGGTTGTTGGTTATTGGATTAATTGGGCTAGGACAATTAACAATATTGGAAAGGTCTTCAGTGCTTCGTGAGGGGTAAAGTAAAATTAATGTGTTGTTAGTTTGAGTGGCTTGAGGTGTATAATGGGTTGTTGGTCATTAGATGGTTGGAGAAGCACGTTATGAGCAAATAATGAGGGGTATGGGAAGGTAAGAGGTTTGGCATGGATTTTTTTTAGGGTTTCTCACTTAAAAAGGGGCACGTGGTAGGTGGGTGGCATGGTGTGACATTTAATAGTTTTCCACATGTGGTAGCTTGGGGATTAATAATGAAAGAAAATGATGAAACAATGTAATCTCAGCCATTGGAATGGCCAATGAAATTTTATTTTGGGTAAGGAGAGATAAAGAATAGGTTTGGAAGAGAGAGTATTCAAAGTATGAGTTTAGGGTTGGGCATGTTATTAGATATTTATTGTGTTAGTTTGATTGTTATTTGTTTTTAATAATGGTCAGTTAGCTTGACTGAGACTTTAGGAGAGAGTAGCTAGATTTTAGCTACTTAGTTTCTTTTTCAGTTGTAACGCAGATAGGTAGTGGGTCAATTTTTCTCTCGTGTCTGTTAGCTTTGAAAGGCTATAATAATGTATTTTGTTATGCAATGAATAACAGAAGACGAGTGACCATTTTTCACAGAAAACTTACTTGCTTTTAATTCAGAATTTGGTATCAGAGCTCCTTTTAAGGGGCTTGAACCAGAAAAGCATCAAAACATTAAGTGAAAGTGAGCATACAAATATTGTGAGGGTTATACACTGGGGTGTGAGAGAAAGGGTAATATCTACAGGGTGCACACGTGAAGATTATTCTACAACCATGATAGATACAAGCAAATATGTGCAACCAACAATTACCAAGTTTGATGGTCACTATGACCATTGGGCAACGCTTATGGAAAACTTCCTCCGATCAAAGGAATTTTGACACTTGGTGGAGAATGGCATTGCTGACGTTTGCAATAAAGCTGATCATCAAAAGAAGAAATCAGATTAATAGAGGAGCAAAGGCTAGAGGATCGGAAAATCAAGAACTATCTTTATCAAGCCATTGATAGAGAAATCTTGGATACCATTCTGAATGATGACACGTCCAAACATATTTGGGACTCAATGAAACAAAAGTTCCAAGGTTCAACTCGAGTTAAGCGTGCTTAATTGCAAGCATTGCGTAAAGACTTTTAACTCTTGCAAATGAAGGAAAGAGAATCCGTGAATTACTATTTTGCTCAAACCTTGAAGATCGCTAAAAGTATGAAGGCTTGTGGTGAGAATGTACAGGAAAGTTCCATAATTGCAAAGATTTTGTGGTCTATGACAACAAAATTCAATTATGTAGTATGCTCAATTGAAGAATCCAACAACATGGAAGCCATGGCCATAAATGAGCTTCAAAGTAGCTTATTGGTGCACGAACAAAGGATGCTACTGGTTGTGGAGGAAGAACAGGTCTTGCAAGCGGTGACAAATGAGAAAAGTGGGAGAGGAAGAGGTAGAGAAGGGGTAGAGGATCCTTCCGTGGCAGAGGTAGAGAAAGACAGTCATTCAATAAGGATGACATTGAATGCTATAAATGTCACAAATTTGGGCACTTTTAATATGAGTGTCCCATGTGGGAGAAGAATGCCAATTATGTTGAAGTTAAGGATAAGGTGGAACAAGAGGATGAGCTCTTGTTAATGGCTGCAGTTGATCCCAAAGAAGACAAAGACAAATGGTTTCTTGACTCGGGGTGTAACAATCACATGAGTGGTTCAAAGGATTAGTTCTCAAATTTGGATGAGAACTTTCATCACATAGTAAAGCTAAGGAATGACACCCGCATTGCTATTATGGGGAAAAGAAGTGTTCGTATGGTGATAAACGGTATCACACATGTGATATCCTAAGTGTATTATGTTCCTGAACTCAAGAATAATCTCTTGAGTATTAGACAACTTCAGGAAAAGGGCTTGACTATCACAATTCAAGGTAATAGGTGTACGGTTATTCATCCCAAAAAGGGTTCAATTATGGATCAGGATGAGCAACAGTCGGATGTTTGTGTTAACCGCCACTCGAGCTCCTCCGATTAGCACAACATGTTTTCAGGTTGAATTGGAACAAGACTCGCAACTATGGCATAATCGTTTAGGCCATTTAAGCTATGATAGATTAAAAACACTTGCCTCAAAGCAAATGGTGAATGGGCTGCCTTCTATTGCAATTCCACAAGAAGTATGTACACATTGCTTAAATGGAAAACAACATCGAAGTGCCATGTCAAAGAAGAGTTCATGGAGAGCATAAAAAAAACTTCAACTTATTCATGCTGATCTATGTGGACCTATTCAACCTTCATCAAATAGCAACAAAAAGTATTTCCTAAGTTTTATTGATGATTTCTCACGTAAAACTTGGGTATACTTCCTACATGACAAGGTAGAAACTTTTTCTCTATTTAAAAGTTTCAAATCCTTTGTAGAAAAAGAGGTTGGACGAAGCATTATTTGTCTCAGGACATATAGAGGTGGAGAATTTAATTCCAGAGCGTTCGAAGAATTCTGCAAGACTGAAGGTATACGGAGGCAATTAACAGCAGCTTACACACCTCAGCAGAATGGAGTTGCGGAATGGAAGAACAGAACCATAATGAATAAGGTTCGATCCATGTTGACAGGAAGACATGTTCCAAAAACTTTCTTGCTTGAAGCAACTAAGTGGTGTGTTCATGTTCTAAACAGAAGCCCCACAAAAGCATTACAAGATATAACTCCTGAAGAAGCTTGGAGTGGAGTGAAGCCATCAATGGCTAGAGTGTCTATCAACTTGATGTGAAGAGTGCGTTTCTACATGGAGAACTCAAGGAAGAAGTATATGTGCAACAACCCATTGGCTTCATGAAATTAGGTGAAGAAGAAAAAGTTTACAGATTAAGAAAAGCATTGTACGAGCTTAAGCAAGCACTAAGAGCATGGTACAACAAAATAGAAACATATTTTCTACGTAATGGCTTTGAGATATTTTTTTGTGAACACACACTGTTTACAAAGTCAAAGGGAGGTAAAATTCTAATTGTGAGTCTATACGTTGATGATCTAATATATACAGGAAATGATGAAAGCATGTGCAATGATTTTACATCATCTATGATGCTGGAATTTGATATGTCGAATCTAGGGCGAATGAGATATTTTCTTGGGATAGAAATCTTGCAAAATAGTCATGGAATCTTTATGTGTCAACGAAAATATGCTCGAGATGTTTTGACTCGATTTGGTATTCAAGATTGCAATGCTGTAAAAAATCCAATTGTGCCAGGAACAAAGCTGTCAAAAAATGAAGCAAGAAATCAAGTGGATGCCACACAATTTAAACAGGTAGTTGGTAGTTTAATGTATTTAGATGCAACTAGGCCTGATCTAATGTATGGAGTCAGCCTGATTAGCAAATTTATGGCCAATCCTATAGAGATACACTGGTTTGCAGTCAAACGAATTCTAAGATACTTGAAAGGAACAACTAAGCTTGGTATATACTACAAGAAAGGGAGACCACTAATATCGTAGCATATACAGACAATGATTTTGCTAGAGATATTGATGATAGAAAGGGTACTTCGGGCTTTATGTTTTTCTTAGGGAGTGGAGCAATGTCATGGTCATCTAAAAAGCAACCAGTAGTAACACTATCTACAACAGAAGCTAAATACATAGCCACTGTTGCTTGCGCGTGTCAATGCATATGGATTAAGAGAATTATGGAGACTCTTTGTTTTAATGAGAATCATACGTTAATTCTATGCAACAACAACTCAACAATTCAATTGTCAAAAAATCCAGTTTTCCATGGCAGGAGTAAACATATAGATGTACAATTTCATTTTTTAAGAGATATGGTTAAAGACAGAAGCATTGAACTGAAGCACTATAGCTCACAGTCTCAAGTTGCAGACATTATGACCAAACCGTTGAAATTGGAGCAGTTTTTAAATCTCAGGAGCAAGATAGGTTTGATTGAAGCATCGATAGTAAACTAGATGTTAAGTATTTAGTTTAAGGGAGAGATTGTTAGTAGATATTTATTGTATTAGTTTTATTGTTATTTGTTTTTAATAATGGTCAGTTAGCTTGACCGGGACTTTAGGAGAGAGTAGCTAGATTTTAGCTAGTTAGTTTATTTTTTAGTTGTAACGCAGATAGGTAGTGGGTTAGTTTTTCTCTTGTGTCCGTTAGCTATGAAAGGCTATAATAATGTATTTTGTTATACAATGAATAATAGAAGATAAGTGAGCATTTTTCACAAAAAACTTACTTGTTTTTAGTTCACAAGGCAGAGGTTGTCTTGCTATAAAATGTGGGAAAACAAGGTGGCTAAAGGGTTAGAAGGGGGGAGGAGAGCGAGGCTCTCGTGTATGATAAAAAGAAGGGGGAGGCATGATCCATAGTAAGGTTTGAGGATAGGTGGAAAGTCGGGTGGAGTAGGGAAATATTTTGTCGAAGTGCATAGTAACAAGAGAGAACGTAGCCATCAACATTGAAGTGTGGTGTTTTCAAGACTGGTTAGTTGTGTGAGGCTTCTACTAAGGTGGCCTATAAGTCATGGGTTGCTCTATATCAAGGGTGCTACCATTGTTAGTCATCATGTATTCTGGTGTGTCTTCCTCACTAATCAAAAGCAAAAAACGACTAGAGGTGCATTTGTGGCCATGAAAACAAATTTCATCACAATTGTAGCATAACCCAATGGCTCTTCAATCTTGGGGTTGCGATTAGGTAAGTTTTTTTACATGAAAGGAAGAGGTGGTAAATAGGTTTGGATTGGGGTGAGAAGGTGGTTGGGGTTGGGATAATAGACTTTAAGACGATTGAGGAAAGGAGTTATGGTTTATGTATAAAGAGACTTGGAATTAGTAATTTTAGATTCCACTAATAATATATCCATATTTGTAACGTTCAGCTCCCGTACTTACCCCTAGCTTTCTGTGTTTTGGTAGTTAGGTTTCTGTTATCAGTAGTTTTTCCTATATATATGTACTTGTATAACTTCTTTTACGTACACAAATATACAATATACTTTCTTTTTCCATAAGAAGTTTTTCTCTTTCTCTCTCTTTCCCTTCTGCCTTCGTCATAGATACTGTAAAGTTCAATATGGTATCAGATGTACCCCTTTAATCCTCTTTCTTTCATTTCTTGGTTTTCTTTACCCTATCTTTCCTCTTCTTTCTTACACCATGACTGAATCAACCCAACCAACCCCTCTACCCAGTTACCTTACCTTATACCCCAATGAAAACCCTGCAACCCCTATTGTATCTCCTATCTTAGAAGATTCAAACTATCATTCCTAGTCACGATCGATGCTTACTACCTTGAATGCCAAGAACAAAGTTGAATTTGTTCTTGGAATTGCTCCTCGACCTGCCACAACAGAATCCACATATGCTTTATGGACCCGTTGCAACAACATGGTGATTTCTTGGCTTGTCCATTCAGTATCCCTCTCCATTCGTCCCAGTATCTTATGGATGGATAATGCTACCACTATCTGGAACGACATACAACACAAATTTTCTCAAGGTGATCGATCACGCATTTCAACTCTCCAAATGGTTGCTGCAACCCTTTGCCAAGGTGACCTATCTGTTTCTGACTATTTCACAAAACTTCATATCATATGGGATGAATTGGATAACTTCTGACCCGACCCCATATGCACATGCAAACCCAAATGCTCTTGCATTCTTTCTTCTGTTATTTCTCTCCGTAAGTCTGAAGACCAGTCTATGCAATTTTTACGTGGCCTCAATGACAATTTTCACAACATCAAGACTCACATGTTACTGCTTGAACCTCTACCTCCTGTCACTAAGATTTTCTCCTCTGTCATCCAACAAGAACGCCAATTTGTTGCTGGATCTTTCACTGCGTCTGTTCGACACACATATCAATCTCCCTCTACATCATCCAATGCATCACCTAACATTGGAACCAGTACTGTTCTTGCTACATCTTCCAATACTTGCAATTACTGCAAACGTCCTGGCCATAATGAATCTGCTTGCTTCTGCAAAAATGGTTTTCCCAACCAAGATGGCAAATCCTCTGAAACACAAATCATCAGGAAAATATGCACCTACTGCAATAGATCGGGCCATACCATTGATATATGTTTTAAAAAACATGGCTATCCTCTCGGACATAAACTTCACTCTGGGAAATCTCCTCAAGCTCATCACGTCAGCTCCCAAGAAACAACTTCTGTTTCCTCAAATTCTACTGACAATGGTGATATCTGACTTACTCCTGAACAGTTTCAACTTCTTTAAGATCTTTTCAAAAATCAGCTACAGTTACGCCCACTGCACAAGTAAACCAAGTTGGATCTATCTCTTCCATTCATTCAATGGCTGGTAATGTCCACAACATGACTTTTGCTAATTCTTGGATCATTGACTTCGGAGCTACAGATCATATCTGTACATCTTTACATATTTTCATTTCTTATAAACGCATCACCCTCATTTATAGCAATCTTCCTAATGGTTCCACTATTTCTGCACACTATACTGGCACTGTTGCTTTCAACACCAACTTTCAATTACTTGATGTTCTTTATGTCCCCCAATTCTCTTTCAATCTTCTTTCTGTTTCTAAAATTGTTAACTCTCTTCACTTTGATCTCACGTTTTCTTCTTCTGGCTGTATGATACAGGATGTGAAAACCAAAGAGAAGATTGGTTTAGTTAAAGTTCATGCTGGTTTATATGTACTGACCCCTGCGGCTTTTACTTCTTCTCATTCTTTATGTAATTCTGCAACTACTACTCTATGGCACTCCCGCTTAGGCCATCCCTCCCATGAAAGATTACGTTTGTTACATCAAAAATATTCTTACATTGTTGTTGAAAATCCTGACACTTGTGATGTTTGTCATAGATCAAAACAAAGAAAACTCCCTTTTCCCCTTAGCACATCTCGCACTTTAAAACCTTTTGATCTCTTACATATTGACATTTGGGGACCATGTTCTGCATCCATAAATGGTTTTAAATATTTTCTTACTATCGTTGATGATTGTACACGTTATACTTGGCTCATTCCTATGATTGCTAAATCTGAAACTCGAAAACAGTTTCTGACTTTGTTACTTGCATCCATACTCAATTTCAAACTATTATTAAAGTTATTCGAACAGACAATGGTTCTGAATTTCTTATGCATGCTTTTTACACTAAATATGGCATTATTCACCAAACTTCATGCACTTATACTCCTGAACAAAACGGTATTGTGGAATGCAAACACCAACATATTCTTAATGTCATTCGTGCTCTCCTTTTCCAAGCTCACTTACCTCATAATTTTTGGTGCTTTGCAGCTCAACATGCTGTTTTATTAATCAATTGCATACCAACACCTTTGCTTAAAAATGATACTCCTTATGAACGTTTATATGGTTCTCTATATGATCTTTCTCTGCTTCGCATATTTGGTTGTTTATGCTATATATCCACTCATTCTGTAAAACGCACAAAACTTGATAGCGGAGCTATTTCAGGAATCTTTTTGGGTTTCAAACCCCACACTAAAGGCTATTTGTTTCTTAATTTAAACACTCGCCAAATTGATATATCACGTCATGTCATTTTTCATGAACACACATTTCCTTATTCTGTCATCACTCATAACTCACCTGATCACAATTCCCTTTCCCTTCTCACCCCTGCACATTACATGCATGATTTCACTATCCTTGATCAAACTACACGTACACATGTTGATGATACCCCACATGGCCCCTCTACTACACCTACCATGGATAATGCTTCCGTTTTACCAGTTGACCAGAGTTGACCAGTTTGACTGTCCTATCAGATGCTGACACATGGCGCAGAGTACTCTCTCTCCAAAATTAGGGTTTCTGCCCCATGTTTCTTCCTTGGCTGCGTGGCTGACGGCGGCTGCTGCCGTTTTCCGGCGTGGTGGCGCGACGCGGTGGTGTTGCGAACAAGGAAGAAGAAGACTAAACTGTGGTGGTGTTGCTGCAGCGGTGGCTGACGCGTTCGCGGGAAGAAGAACTCGCAGTGGTGGTGTTCGAATTGGTTGCTGTTGTGGTGCGGAGGCGAGAAGATAGAGGTGTGGTGGTTCTGCAGTGGTGGCGTGAAGCTGCTGCCATGGTTGTGCGAGAAGATGGTGCTGCAGAATCGTGGTGGTCAGATTTCGACGTGCAATGGAGGTGCGGAGAAGACGGAGGCGCGGTGCTC
>Ga0214545_1004649_pt1 | contig 25534 bp, 9 predicted proteins | sample CNSS4metaG_FD_160064 | JGI IMG/M metagenome (GOLD analysis project Ga0214545, IMG submission 160064) | Root nodule microbial communities from cowpea collected in UCLA plant growth center, Los Angeles, California, USA - CNSS4 | ecosystem: Host-associated > Plants > Roots > Nodule | place: USA... | reverse complement strand
CAAACAGCAGGGTTCTGAGGAAGATGCTCCTAGATGAGGGGCATAAGAGTCGTCTTAGCATACATCCGGGTATGACTAAGATGTACAAGGATTTGAAAGCCTCTTTCTGGTGGACGGGTATGAAGACGGATGTGGCTGATTATGTCGCTTCTTGTTTGGTATGTCAGAAAGCGAAGATAGAACATCAGTGACCGGGTGGTATGTTAGAACCTCTGGATATTCCATAGTGGAAATGGGACAACATTTCCATGGATTTCATCACTCACCTGCCGAGATCAGTGAGAGGGCACGACTCAATCTGGGTGATAGTAGACAGGTTGACGAAGTGTGCTCATTTTCTGCCGATTAACCAGAAGATGAATATGGATAGGCTGGCGGATTTGTATGTGCGAGAGATTGTCAGATTACATGGAGTACCGGCGAGTATTGTGTCAGACAGAGACCCGAGGTTCACATCGAGGTTCTGGCAGTCGTTGCTGAACGCTTTGGGTACTCAGCTTAGGATGAGCTCCGCCTACCAAATCTTGCTACAGAAAAACCACTATGTCCTTTTCAGTTTAAAATTTGGATTTAAAATTAATCATGATATTTATACATTAGCGGCAACCATATTTGAGTTATCTAGAATTAGTGTTAGTGATACAATATTCTTTCCAAATACTTAACTGTATAACAAAAAATTCAATTTCAAATTACTGATTAAATTAATATAATTCCACTATTTTTTTCTTCACAAATTTATCCAAAATCATAAACAACTATTATCATTTAGCCCTCTTCAAAATTCCCTCAAAAGTTCACGTGAATAAATTTAATGTCATCTAAAATTTTTTTGATAAAGGTTACCTAACAAATAAAAATAATCTTTAATGAATCCATGGAAAATAAAGAATAAAAAAATAGAAAACAATTGTTTCTTTGAAATCTGATATTTACAGTAGCACAAGACAATTTTGTAGTTATTAGAGATGAAGCCATACGCAGTTTGAGTTTGATTTTGTCAAACTAGATTATACAATGAGCCTAAGACAGCTTCTTTCTAAATCCTAAACCCTAAACCAATATAAAACAATTTCTATTTTTTTTTCTTTTTGAATTATATAATTCAAAAGTCACTTTTATTCTTAAAAATGAATTTTCAGATTGTATAATTCAGAGATTAAAAATAATTTTCAAATTGTACAATATGTACTTGTTGTATGATTCATATATACCATGAGAAGTATTTCCTTATGGAAGTAAAAATGGAAGGTCATTTTCTTTTCTGTAGTGTAGCATGACTTAACGTGTACAATGTAAGATAATTTAACATTGCTACACCGACCCTCAGCATCATCTCCTCCTTCACATGCAAGGTCTATATTCTACAACGTTACTTTCTTGCACAAAAATTTCTCACTACAATCGAACTTCACAACTACTTCAAAAGCACTTGTGCCACTTATGTTCTCGCACACCTTATTCTTGATTTCTTTAGCAAATTTCTGAGTCCTAGATCCAACATATGTAGAATCATTCGTGAATAATAATGATATATGTCAATTTGTTTCAATAGTATCAAAATTTTGTTTAAGTTTACCCCTTTTGGGCATGGCCTTTTTTTCTTGTCACAGTAATCCTTATTTATTATTATGGGGTTGGTCACATTGGTCATCTCTATGTTCTAAAACTTTATGTCACTAGCACTTCCTGAACCTCCCTGCATATATATAGTAGGGTAGACACAAAAGATTATGACTTTCTTAATGTTCTCAAAATTAATGTTCAAATTATTTTTTACCTGACATGTCTTGATTCTAACTACATTTTTAGTTCCAAAAATCTTGGCTCCATTTTGGATTTTCCTGCTCCTAAGCTCCCAATATTGAAACAACCCACCATTATTTGTAACAGTATTTTAAGAGATACTTGTTACTAAGGTGATGCTAATTACCCCATACCATGGCCCGATCCACGTGTAATGTTTGTAGCTTCTACATTTTTAGATCCATGTACAACAGATATACGATCATCACCTGAAACAATGATAATGATGCTTAACAGTTGTAATATGTATATCCATAAAAAAAAGATAGATACAACATTTTACAGTCAACATTTAATGTGAAATGGTCTATTCTGGTTTGACATTTGAGATTTTAATGTTTTACCACCATTTGTTTTGAGAATATTAACCGTTGTTTATTTTCTTTTTAATTATAAATATGTTATTTTATTTCTTACTTATATATTGTTTGACAAAAATTATAAAACATCAAATAATACTTTTTTAGATGAAAATAAAAATGAAAACATTTTCGAATGAAATAGTAGTATCAGTTGGGATACCAGTTCTTATGACGGAATCTGAGATTTGGATGTTTTGTGTTTTTGTGACATGAATCCCGTTAGTGTTTGGGCTATCCTCTGGTGCAATCACGGTAGGGCCAGAAACCTTAACCTTCTCGGAGTCTTGGAATGAAACGTAGATTTTTTTTTAGCATTTTTTATGTTCAAGTTCTCAAAACTATAGAAAGTTAGAGCCTACAAAAACAAAAAAGAATTAAATCATTGTTAATTTAGATAACATAGTATATATTTATATGCTTTATATTAATTTGAACAAAAATTCTTTGGTCTTTGAGAGAGCTACACATACTGTTGGAGCATCCTTGCAAGGCTGCAAAAGAAAGCAGAAAAACATATAACTCAGTCATCCTTTGAATATTTATTACCATATACATATATAATAAATAAATAAAATAATATTGAACTTATCTTAATATCTTACTCGCTTTTTGTTCTTTTTGCATTAGTTATTCCACCATATTTTGTCGTTTCCATCGAGGGTTCCACCACCATAAACAAACAAAATCTTAGTTTTGTCAAACACAAGCCAATGTTTGTTGTCTTCCTCGTAATCTGATGGATCATCTAATGCTTCAAAGGTTCCATATCTAAAAATTTACATCAGTATTTCATGGTTTACTACAAGAAAAATTGATATTACCGACGGTCAAAATCTATTGGTAATGGACAAAATCTGTCATTAAATCAGAATTACCGACGAATTATCGACGGTAAATAAATATGTCAGTAAAACTCTTGTCGGTAAATTTTTACTGACGAAAGTCATGTTCTGCTGGTAATTACTAACGAAAAATATGTCGGTAAATTTGTCGATAATTACCGACCAAAAAATCCGTAGGTAATTACAAAAAATTTGTCGGTAAATAACGTGTATTGTTCATCTTCTTCCTACTCCCTCTTTCATTTTTTTTTTCGTCTTCTTCATCGTCATCATCCTCGTCCATGTGATCGTCGCCGCCGCCATCGTCATCGTCGTCGTTGTCTTCCTTTTCCTTTTTCTTCTTCTTCTTCTTCTCCTTCTTCTTCTCCTTCTTCCTCTTCTTCTCCTTCTTCCTCTTAATGCGAGTAGTGGGAGCCTTTATGGCATTAAATATTGATTGACATGACATGGAAAAGTATTATCTCAAATGGTTGAAAGTATTTAATTGTGTGAAAGGACTCGGGTTCAAGTCCTATAAATGCCATTTGTGTGTTATTCAATTTATTGTTAATTTTTATAAAATGCATGATCATGTTGAATGATAATATAACTATAGAATTATATTAACCATTATGAAGCATGAATTGGTTAAATGGTTGTGCAATGATTTGACTTTGGTATGGTATGGGTTCGAACCTTGGTGAGACTTAACTAAACTTTCTTTTTGCTAAAATTTCGTTTAACATGAAGGTGAAAGGGCAAGGAAACCCTAGCAGCCAAGGGGGGGCTGAAAAACAATCCATAATGACCCAATGAATTGCAATTACCACTAACATTAAACCATTTTCGTTTTTATGCCGATAACCAACATTAAGTCTTAATTAAAAAGCCAATTAGTGGAGAGAAAGAGGGTTTCCGAGTTTGCCATTGTAGAACATTGTGAGGAGTGAAAATTTAGAGAGAAATGGTGGTTCTGGCGTGAAGGGAAAAGCGTGTTGGAGGTAGCATTAAAGAGACCTTTGGTGATAAAAAAAGGGGAGCTCTTAATTATCAAATTTTAAGCTAAGGAAACCATGTTAAAGGAGCTGAAATCGAAGTTTTGATTTCGTATTATTAATTGTATGAAATGTATAAGAAATTGTATGCATGTGCTCTACCTTTTTGTGTATTTTTTGGGTTTTCTGGAATTTTCCAGAAATTGCTTGGCGGGTGATGAACCACTGCCAGGCGACTTATCTTTTTCTAAGTAATTGTGGGTTTCAGAGACGGAATCGCCTGGCGGCACGAACTAGCACGCTAGGCGACACTTGTGTTCAACCCAATTCTGGGTTCCCTTGATGAAGGGCCTGGTGGTAGTGATTGAATCGCCAGGCAACGCGAGCTCTGTTGGCTTGATTTTTGATGTTTTCTGGATTTTGGGCAAATTCTAATCGGTGGAAAGTTTGTTTAGATTATTAATTGACTAAATGGAAGCGAATGATTATGAATTTACATGGTAATACAAGGAAACTGAATGAAATTGGGTATGAACTTGGTTAGGATTTTTCAAATTGTGGATTTGAGTGTATTAATGTGGGATAGAACTGGAAGGCTGTGTAGGCAAGCACAGGGTTTGGGTTCTGTGCAGTTCTAAATAGAACTGGAAGGTTGGAGTTGATGGAGTTTTTGGATTGTAAATAGGAGAAATCTGAATGCATGAATTAAGTGGTTGGCTTAAACTCGGAATTGATTGAATATAGTAGAAAAGTGATGTGAGGGAGGATAGATGGGGTCATTCAAAGGAGGGCTAAGAATGGACGCGGTTTAATCTGTTAAATTATTAGCTATTCTAAGACTAAGTTTAGGCTAAAGTATGGTATGTTGTAAATTATGGTTTGGGCAAGTTAGATAGGGGAAAGTCTAGAAACTTGATCATGTTTCTTGACAGATTCAAATTTTATGACTGAATTGGTGAACACTTGGATAGTAGTGAATGGTGACACTCGAAACGTATCCCTTGAGTTGTGGTTCGGGATAGGGGTTAAGCACGTGGTATTCCTTGAGTTGTGGTTCAGAATAGCATCTCTTAAGTTGTGGCTCAGAATAGCATCTCTTGAGTTGTTGCTCAGGATGGCGGATGAACATGAGGAACTCTTGAGTTGTGGCTCGGGTTGGCGAGTGTTGTCGGTGTGAGTGTGCGGGTTGTGGCTTGTACGACGGGTCCAGTAGATTGCCCTCCTCAATAATAAGTTGAAGAGTTTGGTAGTCTTGGGACATTACAAATGTTATTCGTATTGGGAACTTCGTAGCATGGTTTCCCGCACGTGTTCTATCGGTTGTGGCTGATAGGTGTGGCAGCAAGACATCTTGAGGTACTCCCTAGAAGACGTAGAACACGATTAACATGGTTGTGGCCATGTGGTATGAAATCAAAGGATGTAATTACTTTTGCGTGAATGTGTTATATATATAAATGTGTTGTATATATGTTTATTCTATTAGCTCACCCTATCTACTTGTGTTTGGCTATGATCGTGTACGCGGTACACGTGAGCAGATGATGTTGCAGGTGGATCTGGTGAGGCATAGAACCGGAGCAAGGCTACACTGGGATAAAGAGTTTTCTCAGAGTTTTAATATTTTCTGATTTGGAATAATTTGTAAACTCTTATTACTAGACGTTGACTTTTGTAATGGAGTTATAATTATGATTTTAGAGTTAATTATATAATGGATTAAAGTTTTAAATTTCTCGTGCTTTTGGGAAATGAGGTTTCATTAATTGACTATTATTTACTATTTTATTTATTTTATTATTTAAATCCGTAATATACTGTCGGGATGTTACATTCACAAACATGTTTAAGCAAAACTATGACATGTACAAAGTCATTAAACACACATACCTTACCAAAATGAATCCTGATCTGAACAATCCCTAATTTGAACAAACAGTATACAACAACAAACCAAAGTAAATCAATATAAATGTGGTTTTATAAATAATAATAAAATTAGCAATCAAGTTCTATAGGAAACTTGAGAGGGTAACAACTACCAAGACAACCTTCTTTCAAAGAGTGGAGGCTCATACTTAAACTGATGAATGTAAGCCTAGTAGCAGGTTTTAGAAAAAAAGAAAAAAAAGGCTCAAATTCATCCCTAATGGAAGTTTAAGACTCATAATCAACTTACTTCCTTTGATGTAGCTAGCATGATTATGGTATTGACAATATAAAATAATATCAACACACTTTGATTCAGCTAGCAATTTATAACTGCAAACATAAAGTTAAGAATTAAGAATAATAAATACAATTAGAAATTCATGTTGAGCAAGAATTACAATTTTGACTTTCTAATAATAGAAATCACTTCTCAATCTTGAGGAAGCTAAACAAAATGCTAGTATAAAAAAACATAAGAGCAAGCACCTTCTTTCTGTCTCATTCAATCTCAAGCAAATACATACTAATTTCATATATATTTTGCAAATCTTCTACATTATTAGTTCTCATATTCAATCTCATTGATTACACCTTTTGATCTTACTTTGAGTTTCTCAAGCATGAGCATGAGCCTAGCAACTCGCCATCTTTTTTGTAAAAAATTGCACCAATCATTCCCTCTTTGCCTAAACCAACATTGCTTCCTTTGCCTTCACTTCCAACACTGCCTCAGACCATAGTTCCACCTTTTCTTGCAATCCCAGCATTGCCAACCAACTCTCTGCCTCCACTTCCAAACATCATTCCATCACTTCCTTTTGATATCTCGGGAAATCAGAAATTTCACTGTAACGAAGCCCTTACATATTACAAACATTTACAACAATGTAGTAATATTTCCCGGATGAATAATTATGGACTTATGATTATTCAAAGGAAAATATTAGTCAAAGAAGAAAAATAATTGTGATCTTTGAATAAGTAGGACATGAAAATACCTTTTGCTTCCAAACTAAGGAGTGGGTCCAATAAGTCATACATGTAGAGGTTTTGATTTTCTCTGCAGAAATATTTTGAGTGACACGAGATATAGGAACCAAATTTATACTTTGAAGCATAGGAATGAAAGTAAAAAAGTAAGAAATTTGGTCTTTCATGTCCCTTATTTGGATAGATCATCCAGTTTATTAAAAGCAAATCTATTTCAACGTAAATCAGTCTGATGCTAACAATTTTTTAACAATTTTCTAAAAGCAGTAAGCGTGTCATGCACTTTTGCCTATATCAAGCATCACTCCTTTTAATTCCGTAATTACAAAATCATAATCTTCGTTGTATAGACAATTTAATTAAAATATTTGTTTTGGCTTAAACCATACGAAAAATAACGAAAAAAGGACAGGGAAATTCATGACAGCAAGACATATACCAGTTCATTTTCAACCTTCCTCAAATACTTATTACACAGGAAAAGTTACATAAATTAATGAACACCAAACATATGCTTTCGTATTCTGATAACAACAATCCATGCTTTTGGTTTCTTGTACGCTTCGTTTGGAATCATTTATTGTTACATGTGCCTCACGTAAGCATCGTAAAGTTATGCCCTGTGTTTTTTGGTGACTATAAATCAGCCAACACAAATGAGAGAAACACTGTTTATTTTAAAAGATTGACTAGCAGATAGTTGTGAATCACAGATAATGACATCGAAGTCAGATTCAGGTAGCAATGTGCATCAAGGGAAGACCTTGCTGCAGAACCCATTTGAATTCAGTGATGATCAGATTCTGAATAATGTCTACAGAACCCATTTTCATTGTGTTCAGAAATGCAATGTACAATCACTTCACACCGTTGCCTCAACCGTCATCAATCACTCAATTCAAATCACAGACACACTCCTTACAAAGGTAATCATTCTTTTGAATGGTTTATATGTAAACATAATATTTTTTAATAAGTTAAAAAAATGTTTAATCCTCAGAATGATTGTACTTACTGGTTTCTGACACAGCCTATCCAACTCAGTGAGCATTTCAGAGAAGAGACCATAACGTCCCCACAACTTACTGCAATACTCAAGCGAATTGCTTACCAGGTGCTTGCTAATTTTCTATTTTCTCTGTTAATTAGAAATTTAATTTAACGGTTCAATAAAAATAATGAATTTCGGGAAGCCTTAATAGTTCTTTTATAATTATTTTTTCAATTTTTCTTATTATTTTAGATATTCTTTTTTTTTCTTAATTTAGTTAATATAATATTTTTCTGATAAATTGATGATAATACGAAAATACTATACTGATTATTTCTAATAAAATAAAACTAAAATAGTTCTTATATAAAAAATTGAAAAATAATTAAAATGAATAACTATATTCCTTTTATATCCTTTACAATAATAAATTAAAATAAAAATTTTGATATTGTCAAAACTGGTCCATGAGAATGTTAGTGTCTAAAATATGTTTGAATGTGTTTATATTTTAAATTAACGGTATTGAAGATATATAATCCTCATAGTCATATTTTCTTGCATGTATATTAATAGGTAGTATCAAAATAATGTTCATATTGTTCTAATACAATTTTAAGAGATATCACTTTTAACAACAATTTATTTAACCAATAATTATTTTATAATGAAATAACCGTGCAACTTTGTGTTTAAAATAACTATTAGGTTTTTGTCATAAACTATTTATTGTTGATGTAATTGACTTAACGTAAATATATATTCAACAGATTCCATTCTACGATATGGAATATTCTGTTTCTTGGAGCAATTAGGTGATGTAATCACACATGCTAGTTTTACAATACGATAAATAGGAACATAAATCAAATTGTAACAAAATGTAATCGGAAAAATAGAATCTCTACACTATTACTAGATAATAGACGGTTACGTAATTAAAAAGAGTAATATGTGTGTCTGTGTATTGTCCTTGCAAAGGACCGAACTATTATTACAAGACCATCTTCTCACTTACACAGTGTTATGAGATTATTACGTTTCGTATGGCTAACTGGTCCCAATCTCTACACTATTACTACATAAAGTCAACTATTTGTCAAATATAGTAAATATAATAATAAATTAATGAATAATTTTACTTCATAAATAGTTCACCCTTTTATACATGTTTCATAGGTATTTTCCTGAGTGGGCTAGATAGGCTAGATAGGCTAGGCCTAATCTAGGACACTTTACGTTATCTAAATTTGGATGATGATCAATTGATTATCTTAATGACGATCTTAACTAATTCCAAGATGATGTCCATCTCCAAGAGTGACATCATCTCAATCTTATTCATATAATAGTCTCGTAGACTCGAAATTTGATTTAGAATCTTATTTTTTGAAAAAATGATAGAAAGAAAATATCCATTTCTTTGATCTTTCTGTCTTGCTGATAACATTGTCTTGCTGTTCTGAATTTTCTTTTTACTATTTTAGTTTAGTTTTTAATTCTATTTTGGTCCAATTTTAATTTTGTTTTGGAATTACAATTAAATCAATCTTTTACGAGCAAAATTCAATTAAAAATCCAAAATTAAACATTAAATGAGGAAAGAAAAGATGCATTTATCCTTGCCCGAGTATAGCCCCTAGTCTCAAGGAGCATAGAGAAGTAAAGGCTAATGATAAAAGCAATTGTTAGGGATATGATTGAGGAGACCATTATCTGTCTTAGGAAGTTCAAAGTTACATTATCTAGGCTTTTAGATCCAACAAATCTGACAGTTGAGAAATGAGTGCATGTAGGGATTTGGGCTCCCTTGATTTTCTATAAATGGGGATAGAGTACCTTGGGAAGGACCACTTTTACTGATTCAATAGGTGACATATTTTCCTGCTTTTCTTTTAGTTCTAGTGCGTCTTTTGGTTCCGACATGGGTAGCGATGATAGTAAAGATTCGTCGACAATAGAAAGGGCTAAGGATAGATGGCTTTGCCTCGAGGTTACGAATGATTGGATCCTAGGGTTAAAGAATATTTTTCGATGTACCAATGGTCGTCTATAATTAGGACTTTTGTTGATAGTATCACATTAATTGAGGGTGACATTATTGATGGTATTATATTTATTATAAGTTCCATAGAGAATGTATGTCATGTCTGAGAGGGTTATCGTTCTGATTTTTTCTATATGTATTTCACACTTATAATCGATTTCCATGTTCGATTTCCTTTTGATGAATTAACCACATGGGTGTTGCGTATTTTAAACGTTGCTCTTACGCAATTACATCCAAATAGTTAGGTATTTCTCCATGCCTTTCGAGTCATTTACTAGGCTCTTTACTTGAAACCCACTCCTTAGGTCTTCTTTCACTATAGTAGTACTTGGCATGGGGACTTACACTTGTTGGTCAGGCTAAGGTGTATCCATTTGTCTCTTACACTTCTTTTAAAAACTTTAAGGGTGGTTTTTTCTGGGTCATGGTAGATCCATTGGGACATCAATATTCTATTATGGCAATAAAATGAAATTATGATTTTATTGACTCAAAATTTAGTTAGGTACCATGAATGGTCAAGATCATTACTGATCGTTGAAGACAATCGGGTTCTTGGGTATTTAGATAGGCTTCTTAGAAGGTTGTCCACTAAGAAGATTGTTGGGGTGTTAGTCTATTCTCACCCTCGTATTGACCTTTATTGTATGTGTAGCTTTGTTTAGTCATTACTTGCAAGTTTTTGACATTTGTTGATGTTATTCTCCTATTGCGCACATTACGTCGATTGTCAAGATTGACCTTCTCAAGAAGGAGGTTTTCCACCATCTTAGGAAGGAGAGACATGCAAAAAAGAGGGTCGAGGGTGAAAATTGCCCTTCGAATGTAGGGAATGTTGTCGAGGTTGAAGTCTGAAAGGAACTTCGACCCCAGTGCCTCTAAAAAAAGAAAAGTAACATAAAGAAAATTCTTCTCATTAGTCATCAACATATTACCAAGAATCACCAAAACAAGGTTGTTTTGCTTCTACAAGCACTAGTGGGGTTCATCTAGTCTGCTCGATCCCAACTTGAGGATGAATTAAGGTATTAAACTCATATTAATGTCAGTTGTAGTGGGAGTGGTAGAAAATGATGACTGTGATACTCTTTTGCACTTTCTAGTGAGTTTCACTCTTATGCCTTTGATATAAGTAAGTTGCGTGGTGCTGATTCAACCAAATTGTCTAAGGAAATCCAGTTAGAGGTCAAGTTACAAGATCTTAAGAAGCTGCTAAAAATGTAATTCAAGAGAAGAAAAACCTATTCAACTAGGTGGATCTCTTTAAACCAAAGTGGTTAGACATAATGGCATATTGTAATTACTGGAGAACATGATGCCTTGATTCTAAAAAGAAAGAGAATGATGCTTGGTCAGTCCTGGATCAATTGAAGCATAATATTTCATTGGAAAGAACTTGTTGGGAACGTTTTGTAAAAGAGCTTAAGTAGCTAAAGGGTTATATCTAGGCCTAACATGAAGAAGGGATTATTTCTTTTTAGAGTTCCTTTGGTTGATCCTCACTTCAACATTGATAAGGATGTTTATCGAGTGAATTAGTGTCTCTGAACGAGATACCTGAGCACAAGGAGGTACAAATGACATTAATGACTACAGATAATCATGGAACCCCTAACAATGGTGGTGGTGAGGAAAACCCTTTAACCCCAAGTGGTGATGGTGGCAAAGATTTGGAATGACTTTGTTCAATTTAGGCATTTTCTTCAATTAGTTTTCAATAAGTGGGTTTTCACTTTTTCTTGTTGTACTCATTTCTCATGTCGTTTAGTGTACTTGGCCTTAGCATGTTTTTTGAATGAAATTGAAATATTTCTTGGTATGTATATATGAGTTAGCTTGTTTATATGGAACAGATAATCTTTTTAAGAAGAAAATTTCTTATCTGACATATTTATATAGATGTCCTTGTTTACTCAAGAGGGATTATCTCATCTAGATCATGCTTCATTATCTGAGAGAGGGCGAGCTAGGTAGTGATCATGAGGTGGGAATCTTCCCCGGCAAGGATATATCTCAAGAGGGGACACCCCATGAAACTTCCTGACTTTAGCCTTTAAAGAGCCATTATAACTATTTGCAATGTTGTGCTATATTGATGCCTTGTTAAAACCTTCTTAGACAAAACCATATTTAGGGAATGAACATGGATGAAGTTACCATTTTGATTACACATAAATGTGTTATCGTCGTCCAATTTTTTAAATTAAATATCAGTGGTTACTTTGTTGTATTTTCCATTTGGGAGGGATCATCTAAGATGGAAGTTCCTTGACCAAAGGATGGCTTGGTAGGGGTCGTATGATGAATACTTCCTTGACCGAGATTCGTCTCAAGAGGGATCATCATATGAAGCTTCTTTAACCTTAGCACAAGAAGTGTACATAATTGGTGAAGTACTATTTTATTTTCTAGGTTACTCATTAAAACATCCTCGATCAAAACTCTCCTTAGGAAAAAAAGACCCAAGTAGGAAAAAGTATATCATTTAAGCATCCTCATTTCAAGTGTGTAGTTCTTGGGATTTTTTTTTGAATAAGTACTTCAGTCGATATGCTCCTTTGGCTGCTTATTCTCTCACCCAAAAGGGTCCTTCCCAATGGGACGAGAATTTCCCTTTGTTATCCCTTGTTGACCTCCTGGATTATTGGCCCTTTGATATTTGCGTCACTTGAGGTCACACCTATCTTGATAACTCCTTCCATCTTCCTCTTTTCGGACAAAACATCAAAGATGTCCCGCTTGGACCAAATCTTCAATCTTGTCTTCTAAAGCATGATATACGTTTGTAGTATGGTCATACTTACGATGATATCTACAATGTTTATTTTTGTCAAAGTTTCTTGAAGATGATACTTTTTCGTGAGTTGGTATGAGATAGAAGTTGAGAGCCTCATCCACAATACAAGATTTGTTGGTGTTAAGTGAAGTATAATGGGTGAATTTGGGGGGTCTAGTCATGGGAGTCAAAGTTGAAAATAACGCTCTTTCTCGGGGTTTCTTTTCTTAAATACATGTACTTTCTACAAGACCGTGGAAAATTATAATAATTAGTTATATATATCCAAGGAGATTTATTAATTATTTAATTTAGATGATTATTTTATTATATTTAAAAGATTTTGATAAAAACTAAAATGATTTATTATCTAATTTAAAATATTTATTTTCTAAGAAAAAAGATTTGGTGAATATTTATTCTCAAAGGGTGTTTTTGAGAAAATTGAAATTTTCACGAAAGAATTTTTTTTCATGATTTTATGAGTTTTATAGGTATATGGGTGTGTGAGTATCTTGGGTTGTGAGGGAAGTTAACTTTCTTGCTTGTATGTGTGTTGTGAAGCCAACTAGATTGTGATTTCTTTTGAGTTTTGTATATTGTTATTATTTGATGATCAAAATGTGTTCTTAGTTGTGAAGGTATTGAAAGTTTTGATTTTTAAAATTATTATTCTAATGTTGGAATTTTTATTGTTAAATGGTGGTTGTATAAGGAGTTAAATTCTTGTTATCTTTCTTTCTCTACGACTTGTATGTGTGGAGGCTCTGTCTAGAGCATGCTCCTCAAGTGGGTGGCTTTGAAAGGATCCCAGTTGGCGAGTAGCTCCATGGAATGGAGGGTTCTTTAAGTGTCGAAGCTGGAGATCGAATGCCTTTAGATAGAGTACTCTATGAAATTTGTTTGCGTGAGTAGGGTCTTTGGAGTGTCGAAGTTAGAGGGCAAATGTCTTTGGGCAGAGAAGTCTATTGACTAGTGTTTGATACTTGGTTGTTTAGTGTCGAGGTCAGAGGAAGAATATCTCTACCTTGAGAACTTTATGAACTAAGGCTTGATTGTGAAGGTTTTTAGAGTATTGAAGTCAAAGTACAAATGTTTGTGGATGAAGCACTCTATTGAATGATGTTTGATACTTGACTGTGTAAGGTCAAAGGACGAATGTCTCAAAATTGAGAACTCTATGATCCAAGGCTTTTTTGTGGTTTGTTATGAAAAGTTATATATTTCTTTTAAATGTCATGGGTTTTAAACATTGAATGAGTTTATTTAAAAAATTGAGGTTCTTTCTTGGTGATGGTAGCTCACCATTCTGTTCGTGGTTGTGGTTTGCACATGCGATAGTCGTGATTTATCATAGGAGTAAAGGATCGTACAAATGTTGATGAAGATACACATCAAAACTAGAGAGAGTAATCAATATTGGGAGAGGTTTGGGAAGTCTTTTAGTCTGATATATATTTTTCCTTTTCAAATTACTTTATGGTTGTAAAATAATGATTTTTTATTTATTAAGATTTCCAATAAAACAGGAACAAAGTTTTATTTTGTGTTAACTATATCTTTTAGAAAGCAAAAGGTTAGGGTGTTATACTTTCGTTCTTCCATTGCTTGTGAATTCTCTCAACTCTTTAAGCTACATGAACTTGGTTGTCCTTTGTCGCAACTCATCAACCTTGATTATCGGCTTCTTGCACAAGCAATCATCCTACTTGTAATTCAGTTGCCATATAGTGTGTTCTATCAAGTTCAGAGGTTATCTAAACATTCATGTGTTCATTTGGATCAATACTCCTATCATAATGATCACGATTAATGCTTTCAAGTTTAGAGGGAGATTAACTTCTATTATACCATAAATAAAAAAAGGATGGCTACAGGATCCCCTTATGCCTACCGAGGTGTTTTCGGAATGCTAAGAACGTGTGGTTGTTCTACAGGTTCTTTCGGCCTCAATTAATGGGGTGTGTCCTAGATCACTCGAAAAAGATGGTTGTATGTAACTAGGGTTGTTCTTCCCTACATCACCCCTTAAGACCTCCTTTAGCCTCCTATTTATGAATGTATGTCAATCAACAATGTCATATATTTGCTTGTATGATTACTTTGTCCTTCTACTCTTTATTGCTTCTCATTGATCATGTTTCACGTTGATACATCATGGTCTTCCAAGTACACGTCAGTCTCACTTCCGCAATCTTACCTCGTAATCACTTCATCCTTTTATACTTGTTTCATGAGCCTTTGCTTGAGTGGACCTATTTTAGATAGGTTAGTTCTAGTCTATGATTCTATAGGTTACATAAACACCCACACTAAAATCAAGGGTGATCATGGATTGGATTTTTAATGCTCTAGTCCATATCCCTTTTATATCCAAATATTTAGATCAGATATTAGATCCATATCTACTTTTTCTGTAAAACTATTTTAGATTTTTTGAAAATCCAAATCCAAATATTTGGATCAAGTTATAAATCCAAATTCATTTCTAAATCCATATTTTCTAATAAAAAATATTTTTTTAATAAATCAAAATTTAATTTTGCATCTATATTTTAAAAATAAAATAATTGTTTCATCCAATACATAAATACTTATAAAAATTTAAATAATATATAAAATAATATAAATTATTTAATAAAAAGTATAAAAAAATTCAATTATAATAAAATGATTATGTATAACCAAACATGAACACATATTTAATATTCTGCCATCTTTCAAATAAAATATTACACCAATATCTTATATAAAAGAAAACATTAAAAGGACAAAACATCATTAATCTATCATAGATTAAAAGATCCAAAAAATCTGCCTCCACCGTGGAATAAACGGAGACCACAAATCAGTCTTTGTTCTCTCACTAATTCTCACAATATAGAGGGAGTGAAGTGACAAAGGAACTGTTTCCTACAATAGAAAAATAATTTGAAACAATGTTTGTTAAGTTTAAGATATACAGTTCATAAAAGTATTTTGCAACAATTGAGATAACCAACTCTTTCAATGAACATAGTTTAACCAGTGCAGTAAGGGCTTTTGACCTCGGTTGTTTTCGTTATTCTGCCTCGGTTTTATAACCGAGACATATTGGGGCGATGCCAAAAGGGAGTGCCTTTTGGCCTCAGTTATCACCCAAGGCCATAGAGGTTCTGCTTTTCTGTCTCAGTTGTAGACGAACCAGAGCCATAGACGTCATTTTCTGCCTCGGGTAATCGTGAACCGAAGCCAAAGGTTCACAACATTTTTAATTTATTAAAAAATTCGTAGAGCCTTTGGCCTCGGTTATGGTAAGAACCGAAGCCATAGAGTACCTTTTTTCTTCAGATTTGGTAAGAACTGAGGCCTATTCTACTATTTCTTTTTAAATACATTTTTTTTGTTTTATTGTCATTCCCACATTTAAACCAGCATTCTTTTTAGAGACCAGCATAAACCAGAACAAAATATTTTATCAAGCATCTACAATCCAAATACATTTAAAAGATAATTGGAATATCCACAATCCAAATACATATATCCTAATCAATACTATTGTACATCTAAATTATTAATTTTGCACATGTTATCCTACCAAACTTTATGGACTTCGCGAGCATTGGCACAGGACTCTTGAATGTCTGCAAGGTAAGACATTAACTTAAGTTAGTATATAGAAAGACAAATTTAGTACACCAAACTTTAGTACATTGCAAAGTATTTGTTTTAATTCAAATATATATTACCATTTCCCAATTAATAACCGAGGCATATGACCCTATTTGGTACAGGTTGAGTTTCACCCGAGGCCAAAGACGTAATGGCTAGTGGCATTTTTGAAATATTCAGCCACGTTTTTTGCTTCAGGTCTTTGGAACAGAAGCATATAATGGCGTTTGGCACCGATTTTTAGTGAACCGAAGCCTATAACCCTCTTTTACTTCGGGTTTTCTCTGAATCGAGGCATAAAAGTAGCTTGGAATCGCAAAATTGCCACCGTGCCATTATATGCTTTGGTTCTTGGACAACCGAGGCATATAACGTGAGTTAAAAAGTAAAATATGCATTATTGTCCCAAAAGATGTCTTTGAAGATGCACATGACTATTTATGCAACAAAAAGAAATGGAGATCGAATTAGATAAAAGATTATCATAAGTGAAAAGTAAAGAAGGGAAACACAAGATTACGCATTCATAACTAATCCCAACAAAATAAGAATTAGAAAATCCAATCCTATGGTGATCTATATTTTGTATAAAAGAGTGATACTTAATCCTAAATTTTCACTGTCTTAATCCAATCATAAGTAATATGTAAAAATGTGAGTTAAAGACACCTATATATAAGTATGTGAAAAAAATTTGCATGTTGATTTGAAAACACGTCTCTTTCATTAGAAGGGTTAAATCTAACATGTTTGTCTACATAATCACTAAGATGGTTTATCCGAAGAACTTTAGACCAACTATTTCCCACTTACACAACTTCTCAATGATTAGTTCTCATATAAATTCATTATAGTTTTCACAAAACTATAGAGAACACAAATTAAATATCAATTGTTCCTACCGAATACAAATGTACCCGCGAACACAAGTTATGTAGGGACCAATGAACCTTTTAAATGCACACGTCCACCTTCTTCGCTTAAGTTTCTAAGTCCAGGAGCCTAAATATCTCCTCCCAAGAGCCTGAGTATCTCCTTTCAGGAACCTGAGTATCTCCTTCCGATGAAGAGTTTCGTTGGCGGGAGGCCTGCAAAGCCACTCCGATGCTCAAGTCAGTATCAGAGCAATAAATGATAGTAATAGTAAAAAATAGCATAGTCATTTTACCTCGTGAATAATGCCTTTTATACTACTTTAATGGGCCAAACCCTATGGGCCTAGGGTTTGCACTATTTAGTTAGTTTTAGGCTTTACTAACTATGCTTAATTAATCCTAATTCCTTTCTTACCATTCCATTCAGAGCACTTATTATTAGTTCATTCAGCAGAAGTGTCCTCTGCCCTAGTGTCGAGGTCATTAAGGCCTATTCCTCAGTCATCACGACATCCTCGCCTGTCTTCATATTACTTTCCTGACATGTGCGTGCGCTATGAACCTCTTAGGTTGGAGTATATTCGGACTAGCACATTGGTGTGTGTCATGATTGGCTATTTCGCCTTATCAGGTTGAGGTATATTCGGCTCCTCAAGTTGTACCCACTTTGATGATTCCAAGTGTCCCCTTTCCCAATATGTACATCAACGATCAACCTAATAAGTACCAATTACCACTATCACATTCACATGGGTAAAATTTTAGTAGTACATGAATCAACAGTAATAGAACTTGCAGTGTAATTCAATCTGGTAGATACTGGTGTATATCCATTCCAAATAGATTTTCTATGAAAAAAGTGGCCTGCTCTCTTTCATACCCAAAAGCAAATGAAAACAGAATTTAGATTTGGTCTTTAGATACTTAGAATTATCATATTAGCACACATTTTTAAGAATTATCATACCAAGAAGCCTCACTTTTCACACTATACATAATCAGGTTAAGTTGGATAACACAAAAAATATGTTTCAACAACTTACCATGCCTAATTTAGTTCACAGTTCACATACAAAATTGACATACCATACCCCATATTCCTTAATTGTATCAGAAATGCAAATCCACCAAAAGACACATGTATGCCAATTGTCAAGAATTATAATTAACTGACAAAATTCAACTTATAAGATACTAATATGATGACTCCAATAAAGAAATAAATTAAGTTATCAAAAGATAACAATCAAAATAAATAACATTAACATGCCCAAAGTATGATTTCAATCTACAACCAGGATACCAGACTAAATTGTTCAGCAAAATAGAATTAAGAAAATGAAAACAAAGAATGAAAAACGACATGAAGATTTGATCATTGTTGAATCATCTATGATTCCCACTCATTATTCCATTAAGATGCATTGATTATACACAGACAGAACACCGCACACCAAAATACCATTTAAAAATAGAAAATCTAACTTAAAATAATCACTTTTATTTGTTCCCATACATCCAAACACAGACACAGAGAGATAGTTGCAAAAACCATAGAGATACAGAGATCTCTGCACGTAGTTCTACAACATTATTTCATTTAAAAGAACTCTTGGATTCACAACCATAATGGTTACATACCTCTTTCCAACACGCGTAGTAACTTAACCTTAATCTTAATCTCCAGCGAATCCCGCCACATTCACTAGCTCAGTAGTGGCTTCGTACGTTTTCTCCAACAAAATCCTGATGAACCGAACGAGAATCATGGCACCACAACGTTCTGTTCAAACAAAATAAAAAAAAATTAAATGTCGAAGAAGGAAGGAACGAAAGGAGAAATGGAGATCGAATTAAGAACGAATTAGATTTACCTTGATAAAGTATAAAGAAAGAAGTGAGAAAATGATTTAAGATTGATTGTACCGGAAGGACTTCCGGGATTTATGAATTTCAAATTTTGGTACTGGGAAGAACTTAATGAATTAGTTCAGATTTATTTGGATCTGAACATGATCCAGATGCCGAATTGGATTATCCAAATTTTAAAATCCAACTAAATAAAATGGTTACCTGGTCTAGAAAAGTTAAAAAATGTAGATCTGAATCAGAAAATGAATTTTAGAAAATAGATTCTTAATGAAACAGATCATACCAAAACATGATCAGATTGAGCAATTGCCCACCCTCAACTAAAATTATATAAAATTTAAATTATATATATACCATTATATAAATAAAATTCTCCTTTTAAGTATCTATATTTTATTTCTTATTTTAACCTTTGAATAACATGCTTTTTAATTAATTTTACCCTAAACTTTTTTTTTCCTTTAATTTGATTGGCCTAAATATTAGGCCGCCTTGAGTACTTAATTTATTCATTTAAGACCAACAGATAAGTACAGTAATAAAAGTTAATCACTTCATGTTAACTTTAATTGACATTTAGAAATAAATATAAATATTACTGTAACTTCACTAATAAAATTAAATATTATAATTAAAAACTAATTATATGTATTTTAAAACTAATTAAAGAATTAAAACAATTTCTTTTTATAATTTGAAGATCAAATTAAATTGATCTTCATTCACTGTAGGTTAATATAGTCTAAACATTATAAGAAAATGCTTCATTAATAATCAACTTTAGTGACAAAAAATTGTTAGTTACTATAGTGACCAATTTTGATACAAATTTCAAAAGTAAAAAATTATTAATTACTAAAATAATAACTATTATGAATAAAAAAGATACAGTTAGTTATAAATTGGTTTTTAAAATTAATTATCATAATTTTGACTACTAAAAAAAATTGGTCACTAAAAATTGATTATCTAGATTTTGATTATCAAAATGAATTAGTTTCTAAATTGGTTTCTAATTAATTAATGATCAACTTAGTAATTAATTATAATTTTTTATTTATAATAATTATTATTTTAGTAATCAATAATTTTTTATTTTTTTAAATTAGTATTTAAATTGGTTAGTACATAAAATAATAATTTTTAGTCATAAAATTAATATAGATATTAACTATAAATAATATAAAAATCTTGACATTAACTATAGATATTAAAATTGGAATGGTCGGAGATGTAGATGGTGAGCACTCCCCGTGGTGACAAGTACGCGCATCACACGACGATGCTGATTCTGGAACAGTTGAAAGAATATTCGTGGGATGCAAAGGCACTGATAGTTGAAGCAGCTTTTGCTCTGGAATACGGGAAATTCATGTACCTTCCCCAGTTGAGACAGTACGAGGAGTATGAGAAATCTCTGGCTGATCTGAATGGGCTTCTGATGATTCAGCAAAAGCCTCAGCACCTGTGCTTCTTCAACAGTGTGGTGAAGAAGGTGATGCAAATGATTGAGTGCATCACCGAGTGGAAGTGGTTAACCAGTGCTGGCTATGATATCAAGGACGTCCCCACCTTGGCAGAGACTTTGCATGAGATTCCTGTTGTCGTCTACTGGGCAATCTTCACCTTCGTCACTTGCACTGGTCAAATTGATGACTTCACCACTCACCACAAGTAAAACCATTTATACAAATTAATTACTATGTTCTAAAAACTAATTTTAGTTCTTATATTTTGTTCCATGGGGATAAATTCATCAACTTAGTTATATTAAAAATATGTCATACATATAAATTCTTAGAGGGTGGCTTATATTTAAGATTTCTCAAGGTAGGGGTTTTATCTGATGTGTCAACCATTAAATTATCAAATTTTATTTTATTTTCTGTCAAATATAATGATTGCTATTTCTTTATTCAGGCTTAACAAATATGAATTATCGAGAAACTTTGAGAAGAAGCTTGATCTCATTATAAGAACTTTTAGGGAGCATTTGGAAATGTGTAGTACGGAGATAGGTTAGTTATGCTTGCTTTGTATCATATTCCGTTTTCCTAATACAGTTTCTAAACTGTAAGAAGCTGAATTCAAATTCATGTTTCTTATAAAAAGATGTTAAAATTATGTGTGATAATTGCAGGGAGAATAGAAGACTATTCCAGACGTAAGAATATTATCATTATTACTGGAAAAGATATTGTCAAGGTCTTGAAAGCACTCATCATCTCTGGTGAGAACAGGGATTCTAGACAGAATGTTATTAGTGGCCTCACTTTAGAACAGGTAATAACTATTATCATTAGCATTACAATTTTAATTAATCTTATTTCTCATGCATAATGAGTGTCCTCAGTTCTACAAGAAAACATGGTGGGATTAGTAAAAGTTTTAATTGGATGGTGATAGTATTTGAGGTTGTGAAAAGAATAATTGATGGGATAGAGAAAATTGTGAAGATAGTAGAACGCGGAAGTAGTAGTGAGTATGTATTAAATATTGTCTTATTCATTGTCAAAATGTAATAGCCACAACTTGTGTGGGATGTTTTAGATTTTTTCTTATGTAAAATTTTCTTCATATTTTTATCTTATCTTAGACTTTTCTATCTTTTTTGAGATTTTTTTTCTATGTAGAATGTTGTTTTATTCTAATTTTCTTTTTCTCCCACAATGCATTATGGCACATCTTCAGATCTTTCTTCTTTTTTTTTCCTCACACTTTGATACACCTAACTCTCTCAAATTAGACGATGAGAATTTTTTTTATTTGGCAACAAGAAGTGCTTGCCACTGTTAAAGGTTTTCAACTCGTGAAGTTGTTGGAAGGTCGTGATATAGGTATACCACCATCACATAAAGATGTTTTAAACAACAAAGTCAATCAAGAATTTCTCAACTATTAGCAAGAGGACCAGCAGCTGCTGGTGCCAAGCAAATACTATGCTGACATTCTTACCAAACCTTTGTGTATTGCTTCTTTAATTAAGTTTAGACATAAACTTAAACTTAAGGTGGAATGTAATCCCATCGTAAGTTGAAGGGGATGTTAGCAAATAAACAAAAATAATACTAACACACAAATATAACAATTTACTTTTCTATTATATTTGTTTCTCTTATTTTTGTATATATACACACTTCATGTAATTTATCTAAATCAATTTACACTACTAGAAATTCTCATATAACATAAAATTTTTCTTGCAAATTTGTTAAAAGAATTTGCAAGAAAAAACTTTTTTCTATTATTTTCTCGAAAAATTTTAATTGGCAGGTAATTCTTTCGTGGGTAATCATTTTCTACAAATTTATAAAATTTGCAAGTATTTCCTACAAAATTTGTTGCGAAAAGTGTTTATACAAAATATTTTGCAAGAAAATTGGTAATAATTTCTTGCAAAATTTTTTTCACAACAAAATTTGTAAGTATTTCCTACAAATAAAATTTCAAAACAAAATTGACAAAAAATATGAGTTTTTTTAGTAGTGATATAATTCTTTTTCTCCATCATGTAATTATAGTATAATAGGTGATATTTGTTGGACCCATCCCAATTATCCGCTCTTTAGTTACAATCGGATGCAACTAGTTGGTGAAATTATTTTTGTTTTAGTGTGAAGTTTGTTAAGAGAAAGTGATTTAAGATAAATGGAAATACATATGCTTTTGGGTTTTTTTTTTTTCTATTAATAACCACATGCATTCAATTTAATTTCTATCTTCACATTCACAATGTTCTTGCTGCACTAAGATTAGCTACAAAAGTCTTTCCTTTTATTTAATGATTTGACTTTCACGAACTATGTATGTAAAATTTAATATATTGTTAACTAATTAAAAATGATCCAAGACATGATTTAAATGTAGTAAAAGTTAGTAAGTTCATTGTAAGTCAATCGATATAGTGTATTTTACTTTGACAGGTTAAAATTGAAGAGTTTAAAAAAAAGCATGTGTTGTTGTTCATTTCGGGGCTTAAAAATATTGACGAGGAGACTCAACTTCTGAAAACTATTTACGAGGAATTGAAGAAGAAACCAAGAGAAGTGGAAGGTTACAAGAAGGAGGATTTCAAAATTTTGTGGATCCCCATTGTGGATGACTGGAATGAGGATCACAGGAAAACATTAGAAACTAAATTACAAAGAACAAAGATTGGATGGTATGTGGTCAAACATTTTTCTTTTGAAACAGGCATCAAGCTTATAAAAGAGTTGTTCAACTATAGGGGAGAACCTGTGATCCCATTGATGAGTCCAGAGGGTAAAGTGGAAAACATCGACACAAAGCAAATTATATCAATGTGGGGCATTGATGGATTTCCATTTAGAACCTCCGATCACACTCGACTCATTCAACAATGGAATTGGTTTTGGTCTGAAATGACCAAGCTTAACCCAAGAATTGGGGACTTGGTAAGTACTAAGTGCTTATATCATAGCACATATTTCCTATTTAATATATGTGAACACAAACAAAACTATATGCGTAAAGAAAAGGTACCTTCCGAGATTCTTTTCTTAGGACAGAACATAGTTGTTTGTGTGTTCTTTTCTTCGTATTTTTTCCTTTCGTCCAACCTTAACTCACAAGAATTTAACTTGTAACAAAAACTGTCAGAATTGTTTTTCAAAAGGTGTATATGTGTCATAGAGTGAGAATATGAGTTAAATATTAATAATTTTAATACATTTATAATATAATGTTGAAAAATTAGATTGAGGAGGATCGTTATCTCTTCATATACGGTGGCACAGACACTATGTGGATCCAAGAATTCACGACTGCCATAGAGAAAATGAAGAGGGATGTTGAGACAATAAGCATGCAAATAGACATCACAATAGATTCATACCAACTGGGAAAGGAAGACCCTAAGATTGTGCCACGCTTTTGGATTGCCATTAACAACTTGCTTGCAAGTAGGAAGCAACAAATAATGAAAGGTGAAGGAGATAAAGTGGTGCAAGACTTTGTAACAAAAGAGATAAAGAGGTTGCTCTTCATCAAACAAGATCCTAAGGGATGGGTCATTCTCAGTAAGGGATACAATGTAAAGCTTCTTGGTCATGGTGAGGCCATGTCTCGCACCGTCAAGGAGTTGAGCTTGTGGCATGTGAAGATGATTGAAGAAGTGAGCTTTGATGTGGCTTTCAAAGAGTACTACGAGAGCATCAAGGACAAGACTAATCCTAAAAAATTTGAGCATAGTGAGATTTCTAATTACCCTTATGATATATTGGCTCATATACATTGCCCTAATGTGGAAGGTGGACGTTCCATGGAGGTAACTTCTTTTAATTGTCATGGTCTTGATCAGCAGACAATTTACTCTTTCGGGGAACCATGTGAGACTCCACCTTTTGATTTAAATTTGTGCTCGTGTGTTTATTATTTAGGTTTTAGCTACTTGCTTCTCAAGTAGTAGAGAATAACAATTTTCAATCTGTTCGTATGTTTTTCAATGAGTTGATTTTGAATATACCTTACTCCCTTTTCCAAATACAATTTCTACTGTAAGAAGCTGAATTGAAGTTCATTTTTCCTTATAAGATGATCTTAAAATTATGTCTGGTAATTGCAGGGAGAATAGAAGACTATTCCAGGCGTAAAAATATTATCTTTAATACTGGAAAAGATATTGTCAATGTTTTGAAAGCACTCATCATCTCTAATGAGAATAGGGATTCTAGACAGAATATCATTAATGGCCTCACTTCAGAACAGGTATAATAACTAGCATTATAATTTTAATTGATCTTATTTCTCATGCATAATGAGTGTCATCTAAAAGTTTTAAATGGATGGATTGTAGAAAAAAAAATACATCTTTTGAAAGTGTTGGAGATCCCATATCTGGTAGATGTAAAGTTAATTTGTAGTATATATGAAAAATCCTCAACTTACAAGTTGAGTTTTGTAAGGATTTGTGATGGAGGATCATCCAACCTCCACACTTTTGGCCAGGATAGAAGAAGATGAAGCTTGAAATTGATGATATTTTATTTATGCTACGTCTTCTTGTTTTACAAAGCCTTTAAAATGAGAGTATTTCTCCTAGACTCACCATCAAGGAACTTTCATTGTTGGGTAACTGATATTGCTTTCAAGTTTCCATTGAGAAAGTCTAAGTTTTCTTTGCCTTGTTTCTACTTGGAGCCGTGGAGGATGCTTCCATCAATGAGTTAAACTTAAACTTTTATCTTATTATATATATTGTCACAACAGAGGTTTGTTAGGTTTATCTTCTCGTGATAAAATTGCTATCAGGTGCAATAGGTTGATAAAATCAATTTTGTTCTGGTGTGGGAAGTTTGTCAAGGGAATGAGATTTGAGACATATATATATATATATATATATATATATATATATATATATATATATATATATATATATATATATATATATGTGT
>Ga0214545_1004648_pt1 | contig 25544 bp, 7 predicted proteins | sample CNSS4metaG_FD_160064 | JGI IMG/M metagenome (GOLD analysis project Ga0214545, IMG submission 160064) | Root nodule microbial communities from cowpea collected in UCLA plant growth center, Los Angeles, California, USA - CNSS4 | ecosystem: Host-associated > Plants > Roots > Nodule | place: USA... | reverse complement strand
ATAAAAAGTTTATAAAAGTAACGGTCAATTTTTAAAAATTTAATAAATTATTATATTTAAAGGGTAAAATCGGTATTTTGAAAAGTGGACACAAAAAGGGGAATCCCCTTTATATATTGTTATAGATGTAACACAGCTTGTATATTTCTACGATCCTTAAGTAATATAAAAATAACTGCCAAATAACTTCCTACCAAAGAACTATAATTGCATAAATCAGATTTGGCTTATCAAATTACAGCAGAATATTGCATGAAAATTAAGTCTGTGAATAGTCATTGGAATATAGCACAAGGTCAAAACGTGTACCATGTCTCCTCTCCACATCCATCAGTGCGGTGAGTGCAGTTCCACCAACAGTCCATTCTTCTACTGGAGCACATAAATTCCCAACCTGATAAAAAAAATGTCAAAGCAAGTTAAAGAAGTATGTTGGTGACTTCAATATTAAAAAAACAAGCACAACTTCAAAGTGCAATCAATTATCAACGCCAATTAGTCTAAGATAGTTAAATAGGCATAAAAAAAAGGCGTGTTAAGAAGCACAAACTGATGATATAAGTCCAGTCTTCCCACTATGGAGGAGGGCTCCAGCGCCATAACCCAGAGCATAGCAATAAGTAGCGTCAAAATTAGTAGGCAAGCCACATCTCCCTTCGTAACTGCATATTTTGAATTTGAATCGGTAACTACAAACTCTTACATAGTGTCATTTAAAAGATCACACATAACATACATATGTGAGCAAAATAAATTTCAATCCAAGTAAAGAGGAATAAAAGCATGTCCCCGGAAACTTTTTTAGTTTGCAGCAATATGTATTAAAGTTTACCACTCAAAATCATAATTTAAAAACTAGATAACATACCCGAAAAAGTGGGACTGCCCTTTAAATTCGCCTTTGTATTTGCCTTCTTCCCTTCTCTTCTCCAACTCAGTCTCAACCATTTGAATAAGCATTTTCTCTGTTTCTATCTTGGCAACCTATATGGGAATGTAAGCAAGGTTAACATTGATGCTGGTTCAAATTCCATAGAGGAGACAAATAAACACAGCAATAACATTAGGCACCTGAACATTTCCATGTGGATCTCTTTCAAGCATCAATTGTTCTTGAATTGCTTGAGGTAAAAATTCAAAAAGCTTCAATGATTGATCACTGAGTTTCTTCTTCCATAATCCACCCTCATCCACAATATCATGAGCAAGAATTTCATTTAGTTCTGCAATAAGATGCTGGACCTGCAAACAGCAAAATATGAAGAACAAATAAGTATCATCAAAGTGTATTTAATACTGATAGTACAAGAACAACACAAATACATATCTCAAATACACAGAGAAACACAGTTATTTTTTTCTCTTGTGTAAAGTAATAGATACCTCAGGTATGAAATCAATTAGACCTTCAGGGATAAGAATGACACCATAATTGTAATTAATTTCAGCTCTTTTACAAACAACATCAACAATATAGTCTGTGACATTTTTCAACGTCAGCTTCTTTGCAGCTACCTGAAATGTATACTTATGGGTTAAATCAAATCTGATAAAGGGCTGCTTTCCCCTTAGAAAACTTTAATCATAAGATTAACATGGAAGCATTTTTCTTTAATCGATTCCATCAACCACTTGCATGTATGAAATATAGATAAAATGATCAAATATAGGAGGAACCTCTTCTCCAATAATTGTAATGTTTGGATGAGTTTGTAAAGCACATTCCAGTGTAATGTGTGAAGCCGCACGCCCCATAAGCCGCACAACTGCAGACAGATGATTGCATGTTTTATTGCTTGAAATTTATTCAATTATGAAATCACACACATTCGATGAATAGATATAAAGGGAGAGAGCTGTAGGCTGGTGAAAGTATGATGTCTGTTATCTGTTATCAGCCATATAAATTGAAGCATCAACCTTTTTATGAATATCACATTTTATTTAGGTATTAAAGGAAGAATCTCAACAAAGTATAGAACTTCTTTTCTGATTTTGAAGGCTTTGATGATATTCCAATAATTGAAAATGATTCAATAAAAACATCTTCAAATTATTTAAACCCTTCAACAGCACAAAAGCAAGAGTTTAGATATAATTTAACCATTCAAGCAAATAAAAAATGAGAAGCAGAAAAATCACAAAACAAAGCTGGTTTTTTATTACAAGGATAATGAATGAATGAACTAGTCATTTATCACTCAAAAGTAAAATGTTGATACCATATAAACAAATTGGTGATAATAAGAATAGACATAACCATCTTCCATCTCAATGTTCTGGCCTATAATTGATAAAAGTGGAGAAGAGAATGACAAATGTTATGAGTAATTTGTTATAAAAGGAGATAGCATGTGTTTCATTTAGCTGGAAAACTTGTTAGATATCTTGTTGGCCGTATTAATGTAAGAAAAGAACTCAATAAGAATTCAGGTCTTCACATGATAGAATAAGAACAGATGATAGCAGAGTTTTAAAGTGCAAAATGTTTAAAGAGTGAAGCAGTTTGTCAGAAAAGAAAAGCGTTAAAAACAGTACAGCATAGTATCTACAACTTTCAAAGACTACAGTCTTTAGTTGCTATATAGATCTAAAGAGTTTCTCAATTTTGTATACTTACAATGGTAATATTTTCCAGTTGATCGGGCATCTATCATAACATTTCCAATCATTTCAGAGTATATCTGCATTACATTAACATAAAAATAGGAAAATAGTCAGGTCATGTAATCATGTGCCATATATCTAAAATAGTCAGGTCACTATACAACACTCAGCAATTAGGACATTTGCTTTACTAAATTAATATTTAAAATTATTTCTAGTATAGAAATTTGTAAATATCATAATACTAAAGGAAATTGAAATCATGAAGAAAAAACAAATTTAAGTAAAGTGTTAGAAAAAAGTTACAACGTACCCTTTCAAAAAAGAAACAGAAAATCCACCAAGAAGAGAAAGCTTGCGAAAATAAATTTAAGAGTGTTGTAAGATTTACTCAGTTGCAGGAATACTCTTACTCGAAGAACTTCTAGAGAAGAGAACTTTATAGAAGAAAGGGTTCTCAAGACTTTATTGAGATAGAGAAAGAATTGCAAGAATGAGATCAATGTACAAAATGAAATGAATGTTATTTTATGGCTAAGAGTTTCTTGCCAAATGTAGCATTATTTCCTTAACAAATAACTGGTGATAAAAAGAGAAATTACAAATTTGTAGCATTATTTAAATTTAAATATGTAGACTAGAGACCAGAACCATATAAGACTATAAATGATCGAATGCTTATCGCCATTCACCTTGCAAGCAGTGTCAAACCCAAAACTTGTGGGAACTTCTTTGCATTTCAAATCACCATCAATGGTTTTAGGGCATCCAATTACACGTGTTTTCAAATTTTTGCTCCTGCATGGATCCATATTAAAGCATTGAACAATCGGAAACATTGTACATATTCATAATTGAAATGTCCTCTTCGCATGTAAATACTATTACCATCCATCCACTAAATTACGTAATAAGTATACTGATAAAAGGAAAAGGGTCTTGAAATGTAAATAAAAATCCAACGAGAAAACATTACTTCATACAAAAACATCCAAGGAAACATTATAATCTATACCAGCTAAAACATACCTGAAGTTCTCAGCAAGGAGGCATGCATTGGTGTTTGAGTCATCACCACCAATAACAACGAGCCCATCCAAGTCTAGCTTCTTAGCTGTTTCTTCGGCTTGTTTAAACTATGTCATGTAATGTAAGTACCGAGACGAATTAATTGAATACTAAACATGTAGCAACATAAAACTACCTGCTCTGGAGTTTCAATCTTGTCCCTCCCACTGCAAATCATGTCAAATCCACCCTGCCAACAGAAATGATTATTATTAGATGTCAAATTCTTGTGATGATTACAAAAATCAATAATGGTGTACTCTTACAACAGATTATGGCGACAGTTTCTACACACTCATTTTTTTCCCTCAATCTCTCACTAGCACTTATCTTACTTCCCTCGGAACCGGGCAGACCTGGATTCACTACTGTCAGGTAAGTTTCAGTCAGTCAAGCCTGCAGTCATTATTCTGGAAAAAAAAATTCTTCTGTTTTAATAACTTAATAACTAAAAAAAAAAAAGTTAAGGGTCGTGATCCTATTTTTCTTCTCATTAAAGCATGAAATTCTCATCCCGAATGCTCAGATTTCAAAATGTGTTATAACTGACAACGCTGATTTACTAATGTTCTATTCTAATATCTTGGGAGTAGACTAAAAGTATTCGAGTGTATGTTATTTTTTTTTTAATAATTCAAAGCTTATTTATATAAAAAGCTCCTCCGGTAATCTTATAGTTATATAATCAAGTTAATATTTTATTGGCTAGATATTGCTCCCAACCAACCGGAAATATTCAAGCATTTCGGTCAAATAGACAGAGTTTCTTAAATTTCGGAAACAGTTAATCACACAATCATGGGATTCCATAGGTCTTGATTTCTGACAATCTACTGTAAATAACAATACCAAACTGCTTTTGTTCGAAGCGCTTTTTCATAATCCGATCATATAGATCGGTTTGTTATCGTATAAAGCATACAATTCCTCAGTTTTAAATACATATATGAGTGTACAGCTAACGTTAAATATAGCCATCCAAATAACAGTGTGTGAATGCATGAAAAATCAATTGAAGAAATCTAGATCACTCCCACACCACACCCCTCTTCCGGTCTCCTGTTCTGTCTCCTTCGTGTACAAATTATTTTAACATTCTTAATACCGTTACTCTAATAAAAAAAGTAATTCAGAAAACAATTGCCTTTTATTTAGTTGAATTGAAAATTAAATACTTATAAAGTTTTAGCTTATTGAAATAAAATGTACTATTTATATTAATTTTAGTTTACATTATTATGAGACAATGATTTGTTCATAAGTAATGATTGAAATATATATATATATATATATATATATATATGAATAAATAAGTGTAAATTTATAAATTTAATGTTTATATTAATTTAGTTTGAATTTAAGACATGAGTCATTGTGAGTAGCGGGCCAAATGAATAAATGTAAGTAACTTGGAGAGTCATTTGTGTTGTCCAATAATTTATTTACGAAAAGCAATTAAAATAATGAAATTTTGTTTTTAAAAAATAGTTTAACCAACACCATCACAAACATACAAAAATTATTAAAAGAATATTATAAGAACAATAATTATAATTATTTTAATCATTATGATTATAATAATAATTATAATTCTCCAATCAATTAAATCACCAGATATACTTATAAAATTAGAAAACTAACAAACTATCACGATCCTCCAAATTTCAGCAAAAAACAAATTAAACAGCATTCGAAAGATGTAACAGAGAAAAAATGACCTGATTTCTATAAGGATAAATATACTCAGAGGTGAGTTCAACGTATTTGCACTTCATAATGCCAGCCGGGCCACCTCTGAAACCATACAATGTGCTTCCTTGTGCGCGCTCTTGAAGATAATCTAAGACGCAGAAAACAATAAGAGAAGTTACATCTCAACAGAAGAAGAAGAAAAACACGTTTCACTAAATCAGATTTGAAAATGAGCGTTACCAAAGATTCCGGAAATGACATTGTGGCCTCCAGGAGCCTGGCCTCCAGACAGAACCACCCCAATCTTCAACTTATGGTGCGTCTGCGCCACACGCGGATCGCTAGGCGCCAACGCGGCGGAAGGTTGGCCGAACAAATGTGGAAAGAGCTTAGCGATCTCGTCTGCACGCGGGCACTCGCGATGAGAATGAAGGAGACTTAACGGATCGAGATGATGGAGGGAGACTGACCTGGATTTCCGGCAGCAGAGCTTGGAGGACCGTCGATAATGGTGAAGGGATGTTTGAGGACGGAGGGAAGAGGAAGCGCGTGGTCGACGCGCTTCTTCTGCACCTCGCTGTAGACGGCGGAGAGGCGTCCAGTGACGGGAGCGGAGGGAACGGTACCGTTAGGTACGGGTGCCATTTGGTTGGTTTGGTTGCAGAGAGAGTGAAGTGGGAGCGTGAATCTAAAATGAGAAATGTGTTTGGTATGTTTTAAACAGAGGTGAAGTAGGTTTGAAAAGGGTCTTGAATATACCTATCCGCCGCTTTTAATAGCGAAGGTAAAACCCACACTGTCCTTGTGCCACCTTGGCAAAATCCTCAATTAATTTCGGAGATGCTATTTCAATTATGTGTTTAGTTATTTATATTTAATTAATGAGATGATATTTATTTTTATTTAATGTATCAGAATCCGTTTTTTAAAAAATTTCAATTGAGTTTTAATATGTAAGAAGATGTTTTAATTAGATTTTTTTTAAAAAATAAAAATTATTAAACGTTATTTTAAAATGATATTAAACTGACATATATAAACAAAATGATAATATTATATTAAATAAATTTTGTTCCAAATTACATTTACCTATAAAGTCAGAGAAAAGGAAAGAACCATAGAAAGTGAATATCATAAAATTAGGTTTAAATATCTTTTGCAGATGGTCCTTATTTTGACAGAATGTTTAAAATAGTCCTTATTTTTATCGAAGGTTTAAAATGGTCTTTATTTTCGCAATTCGTATTTTATTTGGTTCTTTTCTGTGCGTCACAGAAAAGGACCAAATAAAATACGAATTGCGAAAATAAGGATCATTATAAACATTCGGTAAAAAATAATGATTATTTTAAACATTCTGTCAAAATGAGATCATCCGCAACAAACATTACGAAAATGAGGACAAAAAATTAGTTAAGCCATAAAATTACATTACTACTGTATTAAAGATGCTTTAAAGCTTTAAAAAGAATAATCAAATCAACCAATTTTACCCACACAGGTAGTATTCCTTAAAAGCCCCCAGCAGCACATGTTATTATAGATGCGTCTGTGGCTTGAAAATTTTGATACGTTTGATGAGTTTTGGTTTTATATGAAAAAATGTTTTTGTTCAATTGATAATTAAGATTAGTTCTGAAGACTTAATTTTCAATTGCGAAACATGGTCATTTCAAATGGTCTTTGTTATTTTGGGTAAGCAACACCCATCCTTCCCCACCCAATTCAAGAAAAGAGCCCATGTTCACCTAACTTTGAAATGATTCAAAAATCACACCTAACTTTGGTGGATCTGTTTCCCTTTAACTGGTTGGTTGGACAAAAGGTTATGTTCTTATTTTTATCCTTTTTAACTATGAATGTTACAGCATGTTTGGTTCCGCATTGCTACAAAATAACGTGCCTTATGATTGATAACATGTTTTGGTAATACAATGTAGACGTTATTTTCAGATCCAAGTAAAATGTTTATAGTTATAACTTTTATTAAGTTCGATAACAGTTTAGCGTCTCTTTAGGTTGCTGTCTGTAAAATTGAATATACAATAACATAATTTCATAAATTGTATCGAGTTAAATGTGTTTATGTACCTGAAATATCACCGTTTCTTTCATTTTTCTTTCTTATTTATTCAATGCTTTTTGTTCATATAATTTAAAAATGTTGACTTCAGTTATTTGTAGTATCTCAAAATTTGTAATATAATTTTTTTTACACAATATATTATAATTATGTTATTTATAAATTATATAAATATTTCTTATTTTTGTTTAAATAATATAAGATATATAATATATTAAAACTGTTCTTGAATTAATTTATCACTTAAGATATGAGATAAGGAAAAGATAAAAATTTATTTTTCATAATTACAAGAAAAGGAAGAGAATAAAATGATTTTTTTTTCATAATTATAAAATTTTTAAATAAAATAAAATAAAATAAAAATTTACTTATATGTATGCATAATAACTTATAAATGTTTACACGAAGAGAGAAAGTAAAGAGAAAAAGAAATAAGAAAATATGTTTATTTAAGTGTATGTTCTACCACTACTCAATTAATGGAATGAAATTTCTTTTATATTATCTGTTTTATGTATTTATTTTATGATTGTAATTATTCAGGTGTCTCTCATCTCATTTCACATATTTATTCATATATTTTATTTATATATTTTCATCGAAAAAGTCTCTAATATTATTTATTCACATATTTATTTATTTAGTAATATTTATATATAGTTATCCATTTACACATCGATATTATTTATTCATTTATTTATATATTTTTTTCTCGTATCCTAATTATTTATTTATGTTTACCTTTAGTTATAAATCGGTCTATTGATTTCTTTATTTATATTTATATTCCGTTATGCATCTATGTTATTTATTTATTTATTAGTTTAGTTAGTTACATTCTACTCTTATTTATTTATATTTACATTTAATTATTCATTTCAACATGTAATGTCCTTTTTATTGATTTATATTGACTAATTTCACAATTTTTATTTTATTTATTTATGACAAATAAATATGATAAAAAATAATTTAAAATATTATTATGAAATAAAGAGAAGATGTCACTTTAAAAATTTAAATGAATAAATATTTCTCGATATCAATTATTTTTGGAATATTTCTTTAATTATGATAAAACTTATTTATTTTTAGTCCTACAAAACAGAGTTTGTGAATTTAAAAGAGTTTTTATATTGTGATTTTACACCATTTTATCTTATTTATATTTATGTATGAAAACAAAATTTAAAAATCTCACACTTTAAATACATGGAATAACTAAATATCTTAAAAACTTTTCCTCGACGAGGATTACAACTATCTTTTAAAAAAATTATTTAAATACAAATATTCACAGTCAATTTTAATTTTTTTTAGAATGATCAATACAAGTTCCAAATCATACAATACTTGAGATTACAACAAATATTACTATTTTAAGTTTTTTTTTTCTATAATAGTTATACCTAGTAATAAATCTTTGTATTTACATAAACTTCAATTTAAAAATGAAAATTACGAAGAATTGATTATATTTTTTTAAATTTTTAAATTTTTTCAATTTTTAAGGAGTACTTATCCGTTTTTAACTTGCCAAATATGAAACGGCATTGTCATATATAATTTTCATCATCATCAATCATCTCTACATTACTTTTTTAATTCTTTTATTCTCGAAATGTTATTCCTCTAATTGGATACATGAAGCAATTCAAATTTTCACAGTATGAATACTATAACTTGAAGCTTTATGAACAATAAAAAATTTTACGAATACACAATATCTTGAGTACGTAAGGTGTTGCTGAATGAATTTGGGATTTCACAATGGATACGTAATTTGGGAGAGACCAAAAACTTAGCAAAATAAAATATTAAGGAGGGAAGTTTTTTTATTGAATTGTTACTAAAATTCTCAAATTGATATTGTTAAATTCAATCGCAAATTTTATTTCAACATATTTCAAAATATTAGATTAATTAAGTCCATAAGAAACATAATCTCATTTGTTTTTATGCAATTTATTAACATATTTTGACTTTAAAAAATACTTCTTAAAATTAAAATTTATTCTGAAGTGTACAAATATGCCTATTTAAAACAAATAATGTTTTAAAAAGAAATATACTTCAATTTTAGCAGTAGAAATATCTATATCTCATATATCATAAATGGAGAAATCATTTTTTTCATATATCTTATAGTTTTAGATTTCAAAATAAAAGAATGAATATTTGATATATATTAAATATGTTCCTATATCAACAAGTCATCTATCCCCTATAAATACTAATGATTATGGATAATTAATTCCTACTCTTTAGTTGTCTGGATCATCTAAGTGTTAGGAATTCAAGTGTGAACTATATAAGTGTAAACTATATAAGAATAAAGACTCATAAACTCATTACTTTAAGATTTTGGATTGAGAGTGGTGTAAATGCCTTATATGGTTAAGCTCATATCTCATTAATGTTGTATCTCCCTAATAAAATCTCTTCAATAAAACCTAAAATTAAGACTCTTATTTTTTTTTTTTACAAATTTGAATTCTTTACTAAATTTTCGTTTATTACAAATTTTTCAGTACTTTCAAAATATAGCGAAAGGCACTTATTTTAACATTTTAAATATGTCAAAAAAAATTAAAATATCAATATTTTAAATCTTTTCAGAAAATAACATAAAAAATTCAATAAAAATTCTGTACTTGTACTTTGTTTCTTACGCTACAGTTGACTTTGAAATTACATTTCTAAATGGAAAAACAATCTTGGGCACTGGTTACTCTCCTTTAACCACCCATTATAGATGAACGGTCCTAACAAAAGTGATGTTTTAGGAATATAAAATAAAATAAAAGATACTTAAGAGTAATATTAAATAGGTGTAAAAAATTTGCTGGTGTGAAATGTTTATCGTTTTTGAAGACGTGGTGGCCATTCTGTGCACCCTCTCATCCCACGGATTATGTGTGGGTTCATGTTATTGTATGCACAGTTTCCTTGTTCCAACACCTCCGAGGGTTTGAAGCTACCCTCACCGCAATCTTCACACTGAGAACTACTCCCTGCATTCTGAATAGGGCTTCTTCCAATTCTATGCTTCCACTCCTTTTGTTTGTGCCAACCATCACCTACCCTTTTATACCGACACGATTTTGACGACGAAATCGTTATTCCACCGTTGAGGCACGACTTTAGTTGTTTAGAAGTAAGAAAAGCTTTCCTCTTTAAGTTTCCCACAGATGCGGAACACACCCCATTAATTCCTGTCTTCAAAGATTCCAGACACGCCTTTTCACTACATTCTTCTTCACAACCAAATATATCCTTTTCTTGCTTAAAATCAACCCCAATAGGTTCCATCGAATTAGCTACTTCTAAGCCAATATTATAATCACTGCAAGGACTTGTATGATGTTTAGGACTTCTATTCTGCACTTCATCGAGACTTTCAATGTGTATGTTGGACAAGGGGCTAGTAAATGCTGTATAGGAACCAGTGTTGTCTTTTCCAATTAGCTCCTCGAATGTTTCAACTGCAACATCTGACTTCGAGAAATCATATGAAAGCTCCACAATGCGTTTAATACTCACCGATTCAACTATCTGTTTGATAAACTGAGCGTCCTCTAGTTCAGTGGTGTCTATCTCGGCACCCCTTGATCTCAAGAACACTTGGAGAAAAGCAATCAACTGGACCATCTCGTTATATTTATCTTCAAGTAAAATCTGTGCATCAGCTAGCTTCATCTGTACACGTTCTTCTCGCCATAGCTCAGCCATTTCCATCATCTCCCTCTCTTCTTTCACTTCCTTGCAAATCTTCACGGAATCGCTTAGCAACCCCTCAAGTTTAACCGTGTCTTCTCTCACTTGCATGGCTAATTCATTACACACTTCCTCTAACATTTTTCTTTTTTTCTTTTCTTTACTGTAGTTTGTCATGCACTGCTTCGAAGATATCTTGGTTTTAGCCACTTCATGTACCAATTTGGCATTCAATAACTCCGTCCTTTCTCTACTTCTTTTTTCCCTTGACAACTTGTCTTTTAAGTCATCTAACACCGTTTCACTCTTCTTGCATTCTCTACACTTGTGGAAGACCCTATTGTCTTCAACATTCTGCGACAATTGTTCCACTATTTTCTTGGAGGACTTCTGTGTGGCTTTAAGTTCATTGATGGCCCTCTGAGAGCGTAGGAGTTCTAGCAAATTAGTGATGCCAAAGTAATGGTGACCACCAATTTCTTTGTCTTCAAGATGCTTAGACTTGTTGGATTTTTCATCTTTAAGGGCAGGGTTCGATTTTGTTGCCACTTCTTTTGAACACTTGAGACATTGCATTGAAGATTCAAGCTGAAGAAAACAAACCACGTCAAGGATATGTAGATTGAATTGTTGTATCTGAATTTTGTTTTCAGGAGGCGAAACATATATATGATTATATATTTAAGTTCCAATTCGTCTTTTAGCTAATTGGTTAATTTTTATTTTATTTTTAGTTTACAAATGATATTTGAAATAGAAATTTTCTATTAAGACATGTTATCCAGCTTTGATGTTGGGATTGCGTTGGCTAAACTTTTTCATAATAATAAAAAAGAAATCTAATCATTTTGGTACAATTATTTTAATCAATAATTAAACAAATATGTACACATAAAATAGAGAGAAAATAATATTAAATTCATGCGAATATTGATAAAAAAAATAACAGTTTCAATACTTTTAAATTTCTATGACTACATTAAAAGTTTTTAGAAACATATTTTATTTTTGTATATTTCTTAACAATATAATGAATTTTAAATCTAACTTAATTTATAATATATATATATATATATATATATATATATATATATATATATATATATTAGACGTGATATTTGATATTGATGAATAGTTTAATAGCATGTAATATACACAATAAATTTCAAACAATTTTGATATTCTAAAAAGTAAATTTTAAACATAATTTAACTTTATAAAATTAGTTTATAAATTGAGATTTACATGTATTATATATCGTAAAATTTTTTTTACTCAATATATTCTCTTACTACTTTTGAAAATGGAACAAATAAAGTTTAAATTGGTTCGAAATTAAGAAAAGAAAATATATAATAAACTTTTATTCCGTTGATTGAAGAATGATATAATTGAAGTTTTACTGTTTAATCTTTAATACGATTTTCTATGAATAGATAATAGAAATGAACTTTATAATTAAGTTGACTAAAACGGCCTTCCAGATGCATGAGAAAAACAAGAAGCATGTAAATCATATATACCTCTCGGCGAAGTCCATTTCTTGAACGCAAAATGGTTATTGACTTCATTTTCTCATCTTTTCTCTCTTTTAGTTTTTCTCCAGAATTGTGAGAATGACGAAACGTGGGCTTTATCCCGTTAGCAAGCTGAAGCAAACATGCGTGAGGAGATGATGATATAAGAGACAATGAAAATAGCACAAGAGAGAATGAATAAACCCCCGAGTTAATTTTTTAGATTTTATAATCTCCCATTAGTTCTTAATTTTGTAAAATGTTACTTTAAAGAAATTAGAGTGAAAATTTTGTAAAACATATGCTAATACGTGCGTGAACTCAGAAGAGTTTCTACTTGCTACAATGGGAACAGTTTATATACGCCTGCATTCGCAACACTTTGACTTAATTAATCACAGCTTGTGCTAGGGCCTGCTATTTTTTATTCTTTATGAATCTTCATATCCTGGTTTTTGCTTTCCTAGACTAAGTGAATAGTGTGCAAAGGAGGATAAACATTTGTTGTCTTCTCAGTATATAACTTTTGGGTTATATATATTTTCATATATATGGTTTATAGTTATACTCGTTGAGATTGTGGTTCCATATGATTATATGACATTAGTCTTACACATATAAGACTTTTGACACCACTTTAACTTCAAAATCTTAAGGTAATAGTGTTATGGATATGTTGAGTTATATAAGTCTTACACACATAAGACCTTTGACACCACTTAAGATAATAGTATTATGAATTTTTATTCTTATATAATATTTAATTTTATTTATTTAATGTGGGACTTTAACTCATACTTATACTATTATTAATCCACGTACATAATTTTATAATTTTTAATATACTCACGGTAATACTGCTAATAATAAATAACTAGTTAGAACGCGCAATAATAACAAAAACAAAACAAAGTATTGGCTAACCTAGTATTCTTTCTTTGATACGAAGAAGCACGAAACGGTGACTACATATACGTATGAATGTATCTTTTCTTGCTTTTAGTGACGTCATAAATACGATCCAAAATTTGACACCGTTTATATATATACCTGAAACCTAGACGAAGGCAACGGTGATGCACATGGGAACACGTCACCGGTCATAAACTGCCACTGCCACCACTCTGCAGCGAGGTTCCTCGCTGAAATCTCGTTTTTCGGAGATCCTTTCCAAAAATTGACAGGGGAAGTGTTGTCACGTGCAGAGTGTTTTTTGTTGTGTGAACCTCTGAGGCGGAAAGCGATGGCAATGCCGGGATTTCGATGTTTCCGGTGACGAGGAATCTGTGGTAGGAGGGTGTGGGCAGAGGAGATGATTGGGTCGGGAGGAGTTTTGTTGTTGGAGGCCATGAATACGTCAGAGTTTAAAGCAAAAGGAGAAAGAAGATAAAAAGCAAAAACATGGGAGAAAACGAACGTGGGTTAGTTGGGACTTTCGGAAATCATAATGTTTCTGTCTCCCATGAAGTCACCGGCACCCCTATTTATTTTCCTTCATTTGCATACATTTCATACTATTTCCGATATATTTTCTCTTTTATATTTTTTGGTTCAGTTGTTTTTAATGTTTTTCTAGGTTTTTTAGATTCAGTATTTTTTTTATTTGAAATTTTCAGTCTGGTCTTCTCGGTATTTGCGTCTGATGAATCCAGTCCTTTATTGAATTTTTTCATAAACTTTCTATTCAATTGTAACTGATGTGACTTCTCTTACCTGTCACGATATTAGTCGAATTAAAAGATCATACCTACATATGAAAATGTATTTAAGAAACCAAAATTCTGTTTTAGCATTTTTATGCCTTTTTCTCTTTCTTACGTGCTGCTAGAAGTTATGTTTTCAGGAAAATTTGTATAGTTTAAAAATACTTCCCCTACCACAGATTATTTTTGGTATTTAGAAAGTTTGTTTTCGTACTTGAACAAAAATACTTGTTATATTAAGTATTTTAAAAAAATACTATTTATCTTCAAATAATTGAAAGATGTGAGAAACATGTTCACAGTTCCTTATCTAATTTATATTTTCTACACATGTATTAATTTTTAGTAATATCTTCAACTCAAAATTAAAAGTAACAATTTTTTTTATCTTTTTTATTTATAAATTATTTATCTTTCTCAACTTTATTCGGTTGAAACTTCCAACTTTCTAACATTATAATAAAGTTATTGTAACAACTTAGGTATGAAATTTTCTTGAAATTCATACGATATTTATGACAATGACATATATAAAGATAATGTAGTATAATATTTTCTGGGTTGAAGAATTTTTGTTGTGTCAATGTTGAATATTACTTATTTCATCACACCGAAGCTATGGTTTGGTTTATATATATTTTTATATGAATTATAATTATGGAGAGATTGTGTTTTTATATAAGTTCTATATAAATATATATAAAATATTTGACATTAATATTAATTTAAAACTTTAAGGTAATAAAATTATAAATCTTTCATTTTATATAATATTTAATTTTATTTTTTTTATAAAATTTTGACTCATATTTAAATTATTTTTAATATTTTTTTAGGTTACATGAATCTAACACTGTAATCAAATCACGATTGTCTCCTCTTAGAAGAATATATCTTCTGGCTAAGAAGAATCCACATTTCATCATGTGTGCTTTGTAATTTTTCTTAATTGCTTTTTAGTCTAAGAAAAACAAAATTTAAAGCTATTTAAGTGTGTAATATATTCAAAATTAAAATTTTCATTTCACATGATACTTAACAATATGATTCTTCAGATTAATAAAGTTAACAATTTAATTTGAAATGATTAAAATTAGATAAAAATAATATTTTATAAAAATAAAATTTATAATAAAAATAATTCATATTCTCGTGGTAAGCTGGTAAAAATAACTTAGACTAAGAAATCAAATGTGTACATTAATTACACTTACTATTTTTGTATAATAGATGAAATTAGTACCATAGTAATATATTATTAAAAAAATGTCGTAAGAATATGTTGTATCAATAAAAAAATATTTTAATATTTTGCCGAAAGTGAGTTTTTAAGGTGATAAAATTTATTTTTTGATCACGCTTGTAACAGTTTTTTTATAAGATAATTCCAAGGATAATTTATTTATTTAACAAAAATAATTTTTTTAAATGAAATAAGTTATTGGAAGGAAAGAATTGAAAAAAAATTATAAGTCACTAAAAACATTTCACAATTAATTCGTTCTCTTTATATATATATATATATATATATATATATATATATATATATATATATATATATATATATATATATATATATATATATATATATTATATAATAAAATTTTAAATGTTTAAATTTGGATAATATATTCTTTTGTAAAATTTAATTTTAAAATTTTACATTTTAAAATAAATAATTTGAAATAATTTTTTAAAATAAAATTCAACTTTTTATTCAAACGAGAAAATTAAAATATAAAGATTTTATTACTTTATTTAAACAAAAATATTTTTAAAAAAACAGTTACAAAAATAATTTGAACAAAACTTTTCAATTCTTTATGAAATGATTAAAATGTTTCGTTTAAATACATTATTGAAGTTTTAGTATATACTTTTTTTTTACCGCAAGGAGGTTGGATGACCTGATCAACTTTTTGCTTCTTTTCTTTAGGATTGGATTTTCCCCGAAATTAACCTTAATTTAAAGAGTGTGTTTAAGGAATCTTGCAAGTATCTTGGAATTACATTAATTGTGTATTTAATATAACAAAATTAAGGTTTGATATCACAAGTGTTTGATGAGTTTTAGGTAGAGTGAGTGAATGAATTTGGCTAAATTTGAAGGTAAAAGTTTTATGTTTTTTTTTTAATGAAATTTGAAAGTGAAAATGGATGAAATTTGGAATGAAGTTTGTGAAACATTTGATGGATGTGATAGATTAAAACGTAAAATTATTTTTTTGTCTTATAGTTATTATTATTTTTATTGTTATTATTTTCATTATTTATTATAAGAAGTTGCATTGATGCAAGAGGAGTGCAAAAATGTATGGATTATCATCACTAGTGGAAAGAAAGTAAAGTCACCTCAAAGTGTATAACTGATTCCAATAATATAGAATCAATTTTCCAATTGAGTCTCCTAATTACAGAATCGGTCCTCAAACATGAAACCGATTCCACCTTCTTGAAAAGTATACATGTACAATCAAAAATAAGGGACAACAAGTTAGCATGGAAGTAAGCATGCACTAAAGTAAAAGCACCCAAATTAAACCGTAATCATCTTCCAATCTGTTATTCATATCGAAGATCATCTCTCGTTCTCATTCAAATCATCATTTCTATTTATTTGCAAATCCATAAAAAATAACAGAAATGACACTCGCCTATTTAGGTGCTTGTGAGGTTTTTTGGCCACTTGATATGTGATTTGAAGGAATTTATAAAGTAAGTTTAGAGTGTCCTATATAGGAACTTAGACCACCCTATAATAATATTAGATAAATCTAAATATCCCTGTTACTTTGAAAATTTCATCTCTTTATACTACTCACATATTAAATTTAATGTAACAAATCAAACTTGTTTAACCAACAAATATATGAACTTCAATCTAATATTATTGGTGGAAGACCATAAATGTTTTTATATATTTTTTCTTAAAATTTTATTTTATATTTTAAAAAAAATACTATTAGTTCTTGGGAATCACACACTAAAAAAATAATTTCTCCAAACCGAAACATACTCATACACCATCTTTTATTCACAAAACTATGTTCTTTTACAAAAATGGATGGCTTTGACCCATTTATTACAAAAATAGGTCAGTTTACTAATTAATTACATGATAGAGTCAGTTTACTAATGATTTGACTAGTTTTTTTTACAAAATTGGGTCATTTTGATTTATTTATTACAAAGATTGTCAGTTTATTAATTAATTACATCGCAAATTTGATTAACGATTTCTCTCTATTTTTTTTAACTTTTATAATAATTTCTAAAATTTTATATATATATATATATATATATATATATATATTAAATAATTTTTTAATAATTTGATTAAAATTATTTTAAATAAAATTTTATACTAAAATGAAACAATAAAATTTAAAATATAAGTTTTAAAATATCAAAATTTTTATAATATTTTTAATCAAATTTTATTATTGTAAATTTTACAATAAAATGTAATAATAAAATCTAAAATATTAAGTTTTAAAATATCAAAATTTTAATAATTTTTTTAAAATATTTTTAATTAAATTTTATAATAAAATTTAAAATATCAAAATTTTAATAAAATTTTATTTAATGTTTTTAATCAAATTATTAAAAAATTTTAAAAATATATATATGAAACTTTAGAAATTATATAAATGTTAAAAATAAATAAAGAGTAGTCAAATCATTAGTAAACTGACCATGTCATGTAATTAATTAGTAAAGTGACCCATTTTTGTAAAAAAATCACAAAACTACAAATCCTTCAACATACACTACTCGTTTTCCTGTACATTTAATAGACCTATTAAGTTATGATGACAACTCAAAAAGAACTCTTTATTTTTATAATACTTTTTCTATTACTTCTTACACAATGTGAAATTTTATTGAATTGAAAATCAGAATTTTCCGTATTTTTATTTTTTTCGTAATATAATACAACTAATATAATACCGTTCGACTAATATTACATTACCTACTATTTGTACATATAGTTTTTTTATCGGTAGATATCATCGTTAATATGTTAATTTTTTTTTTATGAAGGGAATTTCAATTCACTAACCAAGTCCTTCATTAACTTATTTCTTATTACCACGCCAACCTTAATATGTCATACATTTCATTCTCAGACAAGTTCATTAATTATTTCATCTGGATTAATTTCCACATATCCTTCCATGATAACAACTAAAATAAATAATGAATATGTATATCTAACAGCGTGAATAGTGTGCTGAAATAGATTAGATAAAAAACCCTAAGACACACATGTCTCTCCAATATTAGATGGTAGTTGTTTCTGTCATCTCTTACTGCAGATCCCAAATAATGTGTACCAGATTCTTCACAATCAGATCTCAGTCAGTTTCATGTGTCCTTCTCTTCTACCACCTTTTATTCATTTTAATGTTCATGTGGTAGTAGAAGATGCCATTAAAGCCAATCTTATAAACTCAACCTAATTTAATCCATCACTCCGATTCTATACTTTTCCTATTTTTACTAACTACCTTACTCTTTCCCTCCTAATTTTAACCACTTTCATCATTTTTTTTATCAAATTTTCCATGAATTAATGAACTATTAAAATTATGTCTTTACTACAAAAAAATTACTTATAAAAATTAACTTAGATAATAGATTCAAATCTAAACTAAATCAGAGTTTCCACCTTGAATCATTGATCGACATCTTAACAAATAACAAATGAATGTATGGTACTATAAGTTGTTTCTGACTCCACCAACCAAATAGAAAAGAATTTTAAAAACTGAACTAACTCTTCAAAGATGGTTCTATCTGCAAGTGATAGTCTTCACAACTCGACAAGGGTGCTGCGAAACATGAATCGGCTCAATTACATTCAACAATTAAAATTTTACCTGAAGAAACCATACCCTAAAAATTATGTACTAAAAAAGTAAAGACACACCCATAAAAGAATAAGCAACTAAAATCTTGTTTCAACCTGCTCCCTCAAGTCAATTAATTTGATTTGATATGTAAAGATTTCAAAACCAAGTACTGAAACTGACCAATAACTAACTTCAATGATACGTGGAGTGTAGCCTACCACTGCTAACTGCTAAATCTTTGGACCACTTGTTCCTAATTTTGGTTACTTTCATCAATATTTATTCATAAATTTGGCATAGCCGATAGTATAGTTGATAGAAACTAAATCTCAAAGGTTATTTCTGATGCAGAGACAGATGCCAAATAGTCTCTGTCATTAACTCCACAAATCATTTCTGGTGCACAACCATTATTATCATCAATGTGGTCATCACCCATAACCTCACTATTATATATATACACACACGTATAAATAACGGAGAACTGTTCCGCTGAAATGACATATTTCCAACCTTTTTTCTTTTCCTGATAGATTACAACATTCCAACTTCAATTACTAACTACTTTCCTGAGTTGTAACATGCTCATCTTTCAAAATTTTGCTTTTTTCATCCATTTCCTTCCAAAAGCTTCATTCTTGTAAGTACTAGTAGTAATAGGAGTTTTGCACAGAAAGTACTGAGCATTAACCTTTTTAAATACTGGTTTTGTTATTTTTACTATGCTTCTGGGTAAGGGTTGATCCTTCTGAAAATGTTGGATCTTGAGAAGATATGAGAGCAAGTTGTTCCTTCTTGTTGAACTCAGTGTAGTTACTCCTTTTGACAACTTGGTACCAAACGGTCTAAACCAAAAGACAGTTCATGACTGATACAATATTATTTAAGAATAATAATAACCTTAAGAACAAACCAGAACTGCGTATCATTGTCCAGCAACTGATAATTGATCGATGGAGCCAATACGTGTGTCGTAGATTGTGGTAGGAGATATGTTTTTGTCATAATTGCTTATTGAGTTGCTTGCTAGCACAAACTCGAGGTGAGATACAGTTCTACAGAGAACCATTTGCATTTTCTAACTACTGGTTACTTTTCTTTTTATTCATTTGTATTTTCGGTCTAAAAACTTAACCCTTCAAGTTAGCTTTTGAAATTAAGAAAAAAATATATTAAATACATCTTTTAAATATTTAATATCATGTCAGTTCTTACATATTATTGCCAAAGTTACACAAATTTATTTACTTTTGTACCGTTATCGTACAATTCCAAAAGTTTATTTAATACTTTTTTTAATTTTAAAACTTTAGTAATATGCAACAAAAACAATCACAAACTTAGGTTCATATATTAGAATGTTAACGTAAATTCTAAAACAATGAAAAAAAAGTGTAAGATAGAAGGTAAAAATATAGAATTTTCTATGTAGCCGTTAACGATTTTTAGAATAATCATGTGAGTAAATGGTATTTATATAAATACATAAGTATATTAACATTTGAAATAGACAACTAAGTACAATATATTTCTTTCCGTCGGTGCTCTCCCATTCTATTCCATATTATTCTAAATTTTATCTTCATGTTTTCTTTATTTCATCAATTATTTCTTTCACAACTTCAAAATACTTACACTACATATTGTTAAATTACTTTCTATATATCTACTCAATCTAATTTTCTGCTAAATTTCTAATTAAGAATGGATTATATATATATATATATATATATATATATATATATATATATATATATATATATATATATAAATAAGTAATTGTGATTAACATTTTCTAGAATAATTATGTCAGTAAAATAGAGTCTATAAATATTCACAGATCTGTAAATAACCATGTACACTAATATTTGAAGTAAAGAATTACAAAATATTATACTTCTGTCAACTATTGTTTTCACATTCTACTCCATATTATTCTAAAAGTTATCTTCACTTTTATTTATCTCTTCAATTATTCCTTTCGCAACTTCAAAATAATTACATATCACATATTTTCAAATACTTGTTTATATATCCACTACTCAATCTAATTTTCTGCTAAATTTTTAATTAAGAATAAATTATATGCTAAACCTTGGGACACTTACATCATTTGAAGTATGAGAAGGTTGCTTTTTATATAGTGTTTTTTTTTTTAAATGGTATTGAATTTTTAATACTGGGAGAAAGTTACAATAATTACTCCAAAAGAGAAAACATATTAGGAACAATGCAAAACAATATCAACCAGAGACAAAGACGTCCATATTATATGAAAAATGCATACTCTATTACAAATGTGTAAAACATTTGGAATCTTCTTACAACATTTGAAATCTTTTAAGAAGAGTAATGTAACATCTATGGGAACAAATATATAGGTCCATAGTGTATTTTTTGGTATCACAATATTTTTTTCTATGTATTTTTTATTTTATATGGGTTAGGACATTTCAAATGTATAGATGTACTTTCTTTATCAATAAATAATATAGTTATTAATATGTTGGTTTTTTTAGAAGGGAATTTGAACCCACCATTAACCCAAATTTTCTTCCATTCACTTATTTCTTATTGCCAAGCCAACTTTATAGCACGTCATGTACTTCATTCTCAAGCAAGTTCATTAATTATTCATTTTTATTAATTTACACGTATCATTTAATGGATAACAACTAAAATTTAAAACCATAATGTATATTTAACAATTTACATATATAGTGTGATGGTATACGTATAATTGTTTCTGTATATTGCTTGCAGGCTCCCTAATTATCTTTATTATTTGCCTTCTGCTTTTGCAATTGCAATTTGTACCAGATTCTTCAAAATCAGATCTCAGTCAGTTTCATGTGTCCTTCTCTTCTACCACATTTTATTCATTTTAATGCTCATACTGTAATAAAAGATGCTCTTAAAGGCAATGTTAGCTCAACCAAATTTAATCCATGACTGTGATTATGTCCTTCTACTAGTTTTACTAACTACCTTACTATTTCCCTCTTAATTTAAACCACTTTCATAAATTTTTTACCAAAAATTCCTATTCATGAATTAAAAAAAATTGTACTTACATAACAAAAATATGTTACACTGACATAGTTGATGAAAATAATGTGATTATACGGTCATTACACTGACATAATCATGCGGTAATGAAATACAAAAATTATGTCTTCTCTTTAAAAAAATTACCAGAGTTATTGTAATAGTAGTTTTTACGTATTATTACCCGAGATCAACTATACGGTGATATTTTTAAAGTAAAATTAAGGAAAATACTTATTTTGAAAATATAAACACTTAATTAAAAATGGAGTTTACCAAAAAAAAAATTGAAAATCTTATGATTTCATAATACATATATTTCATACACTTTTTTGTTAATATTTATTAAGTTTATTAAATTTAAATTATTAATAGCTCAGTCAATGAAATATAGATTATACTTAAAATAGTCAAACATATACTTTCGATCCCTACTAAAAATATAAAATATAAATTGTAATGAAATATTTATATTAGGAATGGATCTTTTTATACGATCACTACTAAAAAAAATTTATAGAAAATACTTATAAATTTTGTTATGAAAAAAAAAATTGTAAGAAATTGTCACCAATTTTTTTGCAAAATATTTTGTATAAAATACTTTTTACAACAAATTTTGTTAGAAATACTTGCGAATTTTATAATTTTGTAAGAAATAATTATCCACAAAAGAATTACATACCAATTAAGATTCTTAAAAAATATAACAGAAAAAATCTTTTCCTGTGAATTATTTAACAAAATTTATAAGAAAAATCCCATGTAATATGAAAATTTTTAGTAGTAGGAGGGCCATGGTCCCTCAAACTATTTTAAACTATTTTTGAATTTTAAACTCTTTTTTTTTAAAAAAAAAAAGGTAAATTGGTGAAGAATAAAAAAATACATTTATTTTTTAAAAATAATAAAAGGGAAACTATTCATGAAGATGAAAACAAAATAAATATTCAACTCTTTTACATAATTTGAAACATGATACTAATAATCTAATCATTTAATTAGAGGAGTGATTTGTTAAGGTTGAAAGGGTTACAAGTGATGGGTTTGATATTAATTTTCTGCATATCTTTTGCATCTCATTTCTTTTGAGATCATTATCAGAACTCTATTTGAGACTAAATTTGTTTCCTTTAATGATAGGGGTATCACTTGGTTTACTATCTTTCATGTCAAATCTGTCTAAAATTTTATCGATATAACTCTTTTGTGATAACTTTAGAATACCATGAGAAGTATCTTAATACCTAATACAAAAAGAGAAGATTTTTAATTTCAAATTTCTTTGTCAAAAATCTCTTAGTTTCATGCAATAAGCATATATGGTTGCCAGCAAGCACTATATCCTCAACGTATAACACCAAGAATATATATTTACTCCCATTGAATCTATGATAAATACAATCATCAACTATATTTACCTCAATCATATGAGGTAATAACTTGATGGAATTTGTGACACTGTTGACGAGAAGTTTGTTTGAGATCATATATGGATTTCTTTGGTTTGTATACCATAGACTTTGAATCATCATACACAAAATTTTCTAGTTGCACCATATAAATTGTTTCTTCAATGTCACCATTTAAAAATGTAGTCTTAACTTACATCTGATTGGAACTCTAAATCATAATGAATTATTAGTGTCATTATTATTCTAAAAGAATCTTTGAAGAAAGTGGAGAAAATATTTATTTATAATCAATCTCTTCGTGTTTTAGTGAAGTCTTTAGGAATTAAACGAGTCTTATGTCTCTCAATATTATCATTTGAGTTCCTCTTGATTTTAAACATTCACTTAAAACTAATTGATTTCACATCTTCAAATAATTCAACGACATCACACCTTATAGTGAAAAATAATATGTTATAATTGTATTTTATTTTTTATCTTACGTTATCTATTTATTATATTTCCATCCTAAATCTAAATTGAGTTAGGAAGCCAATGCTATTACAAAGACCAAAGAAGTTATGAACAAAATAGTATTTTTTGTATTTTTTATACGCAAAGTTGATAATAAATCGAGGAAGGGAGGGAGAGGGCTCTAAGAAACCATTGGAAATTCATTAGGTTGAGATTATAGTTGAAATATGATTATGAAATAATTAAGGCAGGTTGGTTTATGGAAGAATATTGGAAAACAAAAATAAAACGGAAAGGTAATGAAGAAAATAATAGAAAGTAGAATAATTATGTAAGCTACAGTATTTAATTGTGTGGGATATACATACACATAAATTACCTACATTTAAACCGATTAATTAAATGGGCCTACTCCACTTTCTTTTGGCAGTTCAAAAACAGGTTCGGCCCTTAAAAGAATTTGGCATTCAGAAGAATATAAATTACTTTTTGCACCCCATAGTTTTTTCATGGAAAATGCTGGAAAAGTCTAAAGTGTTTGCACTTTACTTTTTGGAGGGTCTTTCTTCCTGCACCTCCAACATTTTTTCTACACCTTCAAACCTTCTTTAAATTCCTAAAAAACTCTTTGATCATTTAAAGAAATCTGCAGACACCACACTCCCAAAACTATGTCGACTTTCGGAAGTCAAAATATATCATCGGAAGTCGACTTCCGGAAGTCAAAATGAATCACCGGAAGTCGACTTCCAGAAGTCAAAAATTATCACCGAAAGTCGACTTCTGGAAGTCAAAAAATATTCCCGGAAGTCAAACAATATTCCCGGAAGTCAACTTCCGGAAGTCAAAATAATTTTCCGGAAGTTGACTTCCATAAGTCAAAAAACAAAATTTATTTTGAATATTTTTAATTCTTTTTAAAATTTATATTTTTTAACTTTTAATGATTTTTTTAGTTTATTATTTTATTTATTTTTTATGTTTTCATATTTCTTAATATATATATTTTTTTTAAATATTAATATTTATATATATAATTTTATTTTTATTTAATATACTGAAAAATAAATATAAATATAAATATAAGTAAAATTAAGATAATATTAAACTTTAAATAAAAAACAAAAAAATAAAAATTTATTCTCCATCATTTAATTTTATTTAATATTTAAATTCATTTTAAAATAATAAAACTTTAAATTAAAAAATAATAAAAAAGAAAATAAATATACAAATATATATACACGAAATCAACTTCCAGTATATATATAGTATAAATATATAAACGGATCCGTTTATATATATATATATATATATATATATATATATATATATATATATATATATATATATATATATATATATAAATGTTTATCTTT
>Ga0214545_1004647_pt1 | contig 25544 bp, 17 predicted proteins | sample CNSS4metaG_FD_160064 | JGI IMG/M metagenome (GOLD analysis project Ga0214545, IMG submission 160064) | Root nodule microbial communities from cowpea collected in UCLA plant growth center, Los Angeles, California, USA - CNSS4 | ecosystem: Host-associated > Plants > Roots > Nodule | place: USA... | reverse complement strand
ATTATATTATTATATATATATATTATATATATATGTGTATATATTTTATTTTTTTATATATATATATATATATATATATATATTTCTTTTAAATTTTTATAAATTTGTAATGTTATATATATATATATATATTTCTCACTGAGAAGCACGCAGCACAAGGTTGTTGGCATTGTCTCTTAATTGAAATTCGTCATCACTCCCCATCCATCCATTAATGGAAGCATTGGATTGACCAAAGACATTGAATTGAAATGGAGAAGCGTGAAATGAGGATAAGATGTGGCGTAGGGAAGTCAGAAAACAGGTATTTGCGCTTTCGCATAATTTCTTGTTAGTATTAATTCACTTGTTTCTTTTTCCTTTGCTCCCACAACACAATTCGAAGCAGAACACATAGTGCTTAAAAAACTGAAACAAAAATGTCGACGTTGAAGGTGCCTCATTCTGTTCCCGCTGCTGCCGATGACTGTGAGCAGCTCCGAAAAGCCTTCGCAGGTTTCATTCTTCAATTCAACTTTTAAATTTTAATGATATGCTACCATCGCTGTAAATTAACCTTGTGCATGTAAAGGTATTAATAATGGAAGGTATTGTTTATCTGTGATGCGATCATTCTTAGATTGAAAGGCAGAGAACGATGATCCTAAATACTCTATCAGTTAAAAAGGAATAATTAATCCAAGATTTTTCAAGTGATACATGATAATCTGTTATCGGAATTATTAAACTGAAGATCATATTTTTTGATTATGCTGTTCCAAGTTATTTCAAAATCATGCAGTTTATGGATTGTGATTTTGTTTTAAGTTTTGAGGATCGTGGGTGATAGATTGATTTTGTTTTTTATTTGACTTTTGATGATGAGTTTTTAATTCACCAAATGTAATTACAGGTTGGGGGACAAACGAAGGGCTGATCATATCCATCTTGTCTCATAGAAATGATAGTCAGAAGAAGCTTATCCGAGAAACTTATGCCAAGACCTTCGGAGAAGATCTCCTCAAGGTCTTGGACAAAGAACTCACCAGCGATTTTGAGGTCAGTTCAGGGATATAGCTTTTCTCATAATTGAGGCCTGGGTTTGGTATCTAAGAGTAATGTATTAACTTGGGAGCATGACTTGCTTCCGAAATGGATGGTAACAAAAATTGATAATAAAACAATTCTGTTGGAATAATATACATATCTTTTATTGGTGTGTTTGAAACTCATGCACTTTCGAATTTTCTCCTGACCAGAGGCTGGTTCATCTTTGGACACTTGATTCTGCTGAACGTGATGCTTTTTTGGCAAATGAGGCAGCTAAAAAGTGGACTTCAAGCAATCGGGTTCTGGTAGAAATAGCCTGCGCTAGGTCCTCCGAACAATTGTTGGCTGCGAGGAGGGCGTACCATGCTCTTTATAAGAAGTCCATTGAGGAGGATGTTGCACTTCGCACAACCGGGGACTTCCGTAAGGTACTGATTCTTGAGTCTAACCTTGTTATTAGTTGAAATCAACATTTTAGAGTCCTATATTGTTGTTATGAATGAGATGATTTTACATTATTTTTCCCATCAGACAACAAACTTCTTTCGTAAAAAAACTTGATTCACCTCTTGTGTTGTTTCATTCATGCTTTCAACAATGAACTCTTCTTGATAGGAATATAAATAGTTAGCAAGTAAATTTTATATTGACACAGAAAGTTATTTGTTTGTCACTACCACCATCTATCCTTTCCCACAATGTTTTGGTCAATTTGTGTTAGTGATGCGATAAAAATTGAATGAATGAATGAATACAATTGATGAGAACTAAATTGTATCTCAATGAACTGTGGGCCGCGACTTCTGATTAGCCTCAACTGCATTGGAACAACGAAACCTTTTGTTCAGTCTTATTTTATGTTTCTGCTGTTAGAATATGTAGACTCTTCAGCCGTACTTTTCCAAAGTTGAACTGAAATTATAGTTTGTATCTTTCACTAAAACTTATTTTGAACAATGTTTGTGGTTTCCTATAATATAATTTAATTTGTCTCACTCTCTTTGTTTGTTCTCTTTTAGCTCCTAGTACTTCTTGTTAGTTCTTATAGATATGAAGGAACTGAGGTCGACTTGAACTTGGCAAAAATTGAGGCAAAATTGCTGCATGACAAGATTTCAAAAAAGGCTTATAACGATGACGACCTAATCAGGATTTTCGCTACAAGGAGCAGAGCACAGACTAATGCTACTTTTAATCATTACAAAGATGAATTTGGAAAAGATATCAACAAGGTAACGTGGCTTATCTTGCATTACTCTGAATTCCTTACATATTTCCTACTTTTCCTTTCTTTCATCTCCCTTTTGTAACTCTTCAAATATGTGAAAAAGACAATGTATCTGAGTTATGCACCTCACTCCTTGCTTAGCCTTGAAGTTTTGGCAGCACCCCTTCGGTTTTATGGAACCTGATTCCACTGATGAGGCATTTTGTGAGCCAATGTTGCATTGCAGGACCTGAAGGCTGATCCAAAGAATGAATTCCTGACTTTACTAAGAGCAACTTCGAAGTGCTTGATCCATCCTGAGAAGTACTTTGCGAAGGTTCTCCGTTTGGCTATCAACGGGCGAGGGACCCTTGAAGAAGACCTTACAAGAGTGGTGGTCACGAGAGCGGAAGTTGATTTGAAAACGATTGGAGATGAGTATCAAAGGAGGAACAGTGTCCCTCTTGATCGTGCCATTGCCAAGGACACCAGTGGTGACTATGAGAAAATGCTTTTGGAGCTTTTAGGACACGAGGATGCTAAATAGAATGTTTGTACTTGTGGCAGAGATACTAAATAGAATGCAGCGTGATGATCTAGTGGTTCCATGTTGTGTTTTGGACCATTATGTCTTCCTGAGTTGAATAAATATATACCTCCTTGGCTCACTTGGGTGGGTTTTTTGAAGACCCTAGAATAGAATCGATGAGTTGCAAATATAAATGGAAGAGTGATAGAAATACTTTCTCTAGCAATCACCTTATTGGTGTCTCTCTTCCTGCATTTATATGTGTGGCTCAGATTTTGTAAATAAGGAATGACTTTATGGTCACTCCCCTAAAGTTAAATAAATATTTATAGAAAAAGGATTGTTAGCATTGTTCTTGCCAAATGAAAATATAATGTTATTTTTTGTTTCACAACCCCTGTTAGAATTCGGTTCTCTTGGGAGACGAATTCTAAACAGGTTTTTTTTTTTTTTTTAATTTTTCTAATTTTAAAAAGTTTAAAAATCGTTTTGTTTATTAAAATTTTAAATTTTTTTGTTTATTAAAAATAATTTATTATAAATTTAAATTTTTTTATTATATGTTGAATTTGAAACTAAAAAAATATATTCAATTTATTTTTTATAAATAGTAATGAATAAACAATTTGAAGAATAAAATAATAAATAAGATAATTTAAATATATATGGTAACTATGATAATAGAAAAATTATGATAATAATATATAATAATGATAATTGTTTTATGTAAAATTAAATTTGAGAGATATATATTTATTTGATTAAAATAATGTATGTAATAAAACTTTATGTGTAATAAGTCAGAAAAATAAAATAAAATAATAATATATCGTAGGTGAAATTATTTAAAAAGAAAATTAATGTAAAGTTAAAAATAAGGTATATGAATATGTAAAACATTTAGATTTAGTTATAAAACAAATGTTTATAGAAAGTAAAAAATAAAAATTTAAATATATATATATATAGTACAAAAATTTATTTTTATAGAGATTTTAAATATAGAAAAATATAGATGTACTTGGTATGGACCATTGTAATTACATTAAAGTGCTTATGAATTCAAACAAATGAATTGTCTTGCCTTTTGTTCCAAAATAATGCCACAACACTTGTTACATATATGTGGTAAGTCTTGTGCAAATAAGTGGTGAGTTGAGAAAGGTTTTTTGTATAAATTTTTGAAAACTTGGAAAATTACACATGTGAGACCCCTTTTTCTATTTAAATTATGTTCTAAAAAAGGGTTTGGGCTTGGCCCTTTTAAGAGCCCAGAGTCAGCGTATTATGGGGACTCCCAAGACCCCCTCACAGCCCCTTACTCCTCATTCTGCTTCATTTTACAAAAAATAGATCCCTCCCCTTCCTCAAACTCTAGAGCAGCAGCTCTGCTAAGGCACAAGTTTTTGCCTCCTCAAGTTAGCAAATCTTCTTTGTTTGGAGTTGTCGGAACTCGTATCTCCAAGTAAGTAGACCCCAACCTTCTTATTCCAGTTGTCTTGTTGTGGCTCTACCTAGGGTTCGTCCTAATAACCCTATTGTGTTTTCGTGTGCCAATATTTCCAGCTCCTTAATCTATTTCTAGAGTTGTGGTGCTCTACTTGGACAAAACGTTAATTTTTTGTGTATTTACAAGTTAGGGGTTCAAATATTCATGAAACTGTGATATTTGACGTTATTTCCCATATTTTGGAAGCGTCGGGTGGTCGTTGGGCGAGTGATTGGTCGCTGGGCGACTGTGTCTTTTTCTGATATGCGCAGTTTTAGTAAAATTAACTTTTTCGAATCATTAACCATTGAATTGAGCTCAAATTTTGGCATTTGGTTCATAACATGCTATTTTATGGTTTGACCGGTTGGATCGTCGATTAGATGTTTGTAGCTTGAAAATGTGTCACGCATTACTGCAGTGATTTTGGTTTTGTGATAATAAATTTACTTAGGAATTTTTGTGTAAGAATTATGGTTGTGTGTTGTGTTTGATTGTATGGAATTGCAGGTACATAAATGTTGACACTCACTTATTTGTGATGCATACTATTTTGTGATATATGTATGTCATAGTATGCATTTATAAAGTATAAGATTAAATTAAATCTTGTTATGTTGAGTATGAAATGGAAAACATGACTTGTTTGATTGGTGGTGGTTTGGCATGAGACTTGAATGATTGAGATGACATGTGAAAATTGTTGGTAAAAGAGTTTCAAGGAAAACTCTTGGTGATGGTGGTTAGTGTATACCTTGATATAGGAGATGTCTAGATAAAGGAAGGTATCCTGAACTCTAAAAATTATTCACGTTCACATAAAGTAGAATAATTTATGTGGTGAGAGTGGCAGGAGGTCCTAGTCTTGGGACATATTGGGCCCAAGACATTAGAGGCTTAACCCTGTGTGTGGTTAGGTGATAACCCCTTGCGTCTAAACTCTGTAGAGTTTAGAAGCCAGCACAGGTGCATACTTCCTTTAGCTATATCAAGAGTATGATCCGAATATTGAGTCATAGAGTCTTGAAATTGTTTGCTTTCATGATTTGGGTGCCTACTGCTTTGTCTGTGCATAATATGATCTGACTATTTATTTACTCTATAACATGATTAAACAATAATTGCTCTAGCTTACCCTTTCTTTTGGTGTATGTTTCTTTGCTTGGTTTCTCCTTTTTACAATGATCACCAATTTATTGGTGTGAGCAGATGTGGAAACCCTTGGAAGTACTCAGGGTGGTGGAGATGCTGCTGTGTAGAGTGGTCCCCATGGTCTGGATTGTGGCTCACAATTGAGCCCTTTTGAAGAACTCTTAGTTTGTTTTAAATTCCTTGTTCCCTGAGCAATCGTTTTGCAAAATAATAGTACTCTTGTGTTATGTTTTATGGCATTGTGTTGTGCCTAAACTTTCATTCCAAGTATATTATGGATAACGGTAATAGTTAGTACATGTATGCTTCATGTCATGTTCTCTTTTATATTATAATTATGTGATGCTTAATTTTAGTAGATTACTCTATTATAAATGGGATGTCACAACACATACCATATTTGATGTACTTGGTATGGACCATAGTAATTACATTCAAGTGCTTATGAACCCAAACTATTGAGTTGTGTTGTTTATTGTGCCAAATAAATGACACACCATGTAAGACTTGGGAATAAATAAATAAATAAATAAATATTTATTTAATAAATGTGAATTCCTAAGTAAATTAATGTGAAGAGAAAAGATAAGGAGTAATGGTAGCTCAAGTGGTTGAGTGTGTCAATAGTGTTGAGAGGACTTGGGTTTGAATCTTGTGTATGTCATTAATTTAATGGTTTTATTATTTTAATAATATGTTAGACCATGGGGTGTGATAATATAATCCTAGATGCAAATTACCAAGAAAAACGATTTGGGGTGGATATGAGTTTAAACCTTGGTTAGTGCAAAATAACTTCTTTTGTGCCAAATAAATGACACACCATGTAAGACTTGGGAAAAAAAAATATTTATTTAATAAATGTGAATTCCTAAGTAAATTAATGTGGAGAGAGAAGATAAGGAGTAATGGTAGCTCAAGTGGTTGAGTGTGTCAATAGTGTTGAGAGGACTTGGGTTTGAATCTTGTGTATGCCATTAATTTAATGGTTTTATTATTTTAATAATATGCTAGACCATGGGATGTGATAATATAATCCTAGATGCATAGAAATTATCAAGAAACACGATTTGGGGTGAATCTTAGTTTAAACCTTGGTTAGTGCAAAATAACTTCTTTTTAGGTTTATTATTGTTTTATGGATCTATCTAGGTTGGAATCCTAATAAGCAAGGAATTTGAGAAACTGTTTAAAACGAGAAAATGGAAATAAATAAGAAGATGAAGCGAAAATTGATAGACGTCACACTTTCAATAATGGAAGATAAGCCTAAGAGTTTTAAACACACAACTTAGGAGAATCACTCTCACTCACTAAGATAGAAGAGATAAAACTCTAATATTTTATGAATAATTGGTTAACCTAAAACATAATTTGGTCAGCCAATTTTACAAAGCATTAGGCCATTATTTAAACAAAATAATAACTTTAAAAAAAATTGCTGCAAAGTTGTGCATTAATCCTTCTTTATTTGGGCCATGATGCAATTCATATCATACCACTACTGCAAAGTTGTGCATTAGTCCTTCTTTATTTGGGTCATGATGCAATTCATATCATACATTCCTTCTTCGAGAAAATTCATCCCGAATCTTAAGACTTTATTTTTCTACTAGTTTTAATATAAGTTTATTATGTCCTTGTGAATGACATTATTTTTCCTCAACTTGAGGCTAATTCTCTTCCTCTAGGATCACATATAACTTGAATAAATTCATATTTATTCCTTTCCAATGGTTGCAATCCATGGAGCACCTCTCTTGCTAACACTACCCCACATTCATGTGTAACAACAAATAACTCCATGTGTTGTGTTTGAAGACTTTGTTTTTCATCAGTGGACTGGATGCAAAATAAAACACTATGAACAAGCTTTCTTTTCAAACATGGAAGTTGGTGTATTGCATTAACATGCCTATCCTTTGGTTCCTATAACATGACATCACAAACTGTAGAATAAATATCATTGACAAATAAATTTTTCGTCCTATTTTTCTCACTTCCTTTTGTTTTTCTTCATTTTTCCTTCTTTCTTCACTCTTTATTGCTTCTTTTTCTATTTTCTCCTTCAACCTATGTTGATCCTTACTTACTTGTCTTTGTGTCATAAACTTCAACTTTATTTTATGTCCCTCTTGCCTCAAATAAAGGGAACGTTCAAGCGGTCTGCAACGGAACTTCGCTTGGCAGTGCCTAAACAACACCAAGCAATATCGCACGGATAGTGTATTGTTTGTAGCGTTTTGTATGTCTCGTTGTGTTGGTCTTGGTTTGGGATATGCTTGACTGTATCACGAGTAGGTATGTTCGTGATTGGTGTTGGAACGCGTGATTAATATGAGCGAGGAAGTTCATATTAATGATACTCTCGTGTGAGAATATGAGCGGAAAGGTCCGTATGTTCCGTGCTCACACTTGAGAGTTGATGCGAGCGAAAAGGTTCGTAGTTGGATGGATCACGCGTGTTGAACTACGGACGGGAAGGTCCATAGAGTTGGACCACGAGTGGGCAGGTTCGTGGAAGCATTGGAATTCCTAAGACCAGGTTGAGTGTGTACCGATCTAGTATAGGTCAGGCTATATGAGATTGAGAGTTCTACATGACTAGGGTGGTAACTTTAGGGTGGAGACTTGCTGGAGCGTTCCTTGAGTTGTGGCTCGGAATGGCATCCCTTGAGTTGTGGCTCAGGGTGGAGGGTAAACATGTGGCATTCCTTAAGTTGTGGCTCAAAATTGCGGATGGTACATGTATGAATGTGCAAGTTGTGGCTTAAACGGAGGGTCTCCACTCGATTGAGCAATCATAGGTTGTGGCCAATGATGTGTTAATCTTGTGTTGAGAGTACGAATTGTGGTTCGTATTGGGAACTCCACCTGGCGTTACGGAGTGTGGTCCGTAACATGATTTTTCCCGCACGTGTTTCTACGAGTTGTGACTTGTAGATGGTGGAACCGCGAGTTATGGCTTGTGGCAATAAGTGTCATCTTAAAATTATTATCCGAGTGTGTAGAATCTGGATGTACATGGTGATGTCCATAATTTCTAGTTTATAATATGCTTATCTATATGTAATTACATGAGCTCACCTTTTCTGTGTGTGTTTGGCAATGATCGTGTAATTTGTTACAAAGGAGCAGACGATGTTTCAAGTGGAGCTGGTGACGCTTAAAGCCGGAGAGGGGCTAGCTTGGGAAGTTTTTTTGGAGCATTTTGATGGTTTTATAAACAATTATTTTAACTAGATCATGAATTTTGTAATAGATGTTGAACTTCATGTAATTTGAATTATGGCACATTCATAACGATTTTTGAATTTCCCACTTTTTGGAAACAAGTATTAATAATAAATGCATTTTGTTAACCATTATATTTTATTTTATTTTAAATTAGTAATATCTGGTCGGGGTGTTACACACCTCCCCTCACCCATATATGGTAAGCCTTGCGCAAATAAGTGGGAAGTTGAGAAAGACTTTTTGTAGAAGTTTTAGAAAACTTAGAAACTTACATACACCATGTTTGATGTACTTAGTATGGACCATAGTAATTACATTGAAGTTCTTATGAACGCTAACTATTGAATTGGATGTACTTAGTATGGACCATAGTAAATACATTAAGTAATGGTACATGGAAACCACTTTGCTAAATGAAACATATTCAACGGTGAGAAGTGGATGCCTCATCATTGTTTGGACATGTTCTTTTGGTGTTTCGTGGTGTTTGGCAGTATGAACAATTTTTGGATCGATCATGTTGTTCCCTTAAGTCCATCTTTGTTCTTATCCTACTTGACTTAGGTCTACCTTTTGATGTTCTTTTCATTTGTGGATTTGGGCATAGTTTTTTACCAACGTAAGGAGGTCAATAATCTTCATTTCTTAGTTCAAAAAGCAGACCTTCGTATACTTGAGACACTTGGTCAAATCTATACATAATTGCGATGTATTTTTCAAAATCATTGTATGTATATTTGCATTCAACAAGCACATGTGAGCATGGTAAGTGTAGTTTTTGGAATTTAACACAATCACACAATAATTCATCTAAGCGGTCTGCTAATCTTCTTGGTGGTCGTCTGTCTTTAGGATTTTGTGTTTCTTATATCAAAAATCTGGTGCTCCTTCTATCAAAAGAAAGCACTCTATGAGTGTTTACCTTAGATTGTGCATCTTCCAATGCTTTTTCAGCAACTTCAATGTTTTGGAATTGTTTGTTTGCTTTATCCCCTTCATACTCTTCATGATTGTTAAAGATTTTGTGGACAACAACCCTTTCCTTAGGAATGGTCAAATCCCCTTTGTTGCATCGAGGCTCTCTGCGAGGCAATGGTCATCAATTTCTTTACATCAAGGCCTTCTGCGAGGCAATGGTCATTGATTGCTTTGTCACATCAAGGCCTTCTCCAATAAATTGTCATTGATTTTCTTATGTTTACATCGAGGCCCTTTGCGAAGCAATGATCATCGATTTCTTTATATCAAGGCCCTTTGTGTAAGACCCGAGAAAATTAAATAGTTAATTAAATAATTATTTAATAAATGTGGGTAATAGAAGCATTTAAAGTAATTAATGCGAATTGCTATGACGTGGAAAAGTACTAGCTTAAGTGGTTGAGAGTACTTTGATTATGTGTGTGGTCTTGGGTTCGAGTCCTATGTATGCCATTTTATGTTATTTAATTTATGAATTTTTATGCTCTATATTTGGATGTGGGACGTGATAACATAACCTTAGAATTAGAGGTATTATCACGAAATATGATTAGTTGAATTGGTTGTGCACTTGCTTTGTGATTGAAGGGTTGTGAGTTCAAACCTTGCTAAGGACAAATTCATCCTCTTTTTGCTAATTTCTTTTGGCATGAATATGAAAGGGTTGGGAAACCTAGCAGATAATGGAAAGGCAATGTAGGGGTTGAAAAACAATGGGTTAATATCCATTGAATGGTCTTAGTCATAATTTTTATTTAATAAAATTCGTTTTAGCAAATTAAAGAACAATTAGGGCACATTAAGCTTGAGAGAGAAGAGAGAAGGAGAGGAAAATTAGCCTGGGGAAAGTGCAAACAGTTCTGAGAGTGAGAGGGGGTGATTTTGGTTCGTGAAAGAGGCCAGGGAGAGAAGAGTTAAAGTGCTTCTTTTTAGCAAAGGGAAGAATGTGTGCAAGGAGAGTGAAAATCTCAATTTGGAGCGGGAATTTTAGGTAAGGGGAGTTGTTTTTGATGTTTTTAATTCGTGCATAATGTCCTGTAATGATATGAATCGAATCGTATGATTTTTCTCTGTTGAATTGTGATGCTTCTGCAAAATTCTGGGAATCTGCCCAAAAATCGCCTGGCGGGCATGCATGTGCCGTCAGGCGGCACATCAGTGCTGAATGTGCTGGGTTTTTGGAGTTTGAGTTGCTTAGCGGTGGATCTCATTCCGCCAGGCGGTTCTTGATGTTTGTGGCTGTTTGGTGTTTTCTTGGATTTTTGCGTGTGTTGGGGTTCTATTGGGATAATTAACTGATTAGAAATATTTTATTATACGTGAATGCTTTGTTGAGGATGATTATAGTTTAGATTATGATTATAACCCTTAAGATTTTATTTACGTGAGGGTAGGTTTCCAGATTCTTTGCATGTTACGTTGGTGATGAAATCTTTAATTGGTATCATGTTCTGGAGGGGATTAGTATCACAAATTTTGATTTACATATGTAATATGAATGCCTAACAGGTTACTGGGATGAAGAGGAGTGGGATTGGAATCTGGGAGTATGCGAAAACAGGTGCAGTGTGGCATGGTTCTGATATGCCGCCTGGCGGCTCCGTGGTGGCCGCCAGGCGATGACGTGTGGCAGTCCCAAATTGGGTGCTGTGCTGTGGGTCACTACGAGAGAGGGAGAGAGAGCCCTAGTGAATTGAAAAGTCTGGTGTAGTGGGGCGAGGGAAATTGTGAGTAAGTGGTTGGGAAGAAAGGTAGCTTGAGTGAAAGAAATTTAGAGGGATAGGAAGTGGATTATGCCATATATAGTGTACTAAATGAGAGAGTGAAATTGAAATTCATTGATGACAATTAGAAAATGAAAACGTTGGTGTGACAATGAGTAATCTGATATAAGAATGTGGTGTAGGAAGCGTGGAATTACCTTGAAAGTGAGAGTTATAATTGGTTGTGGCTGATGAATCAAATAATGAGGACGACAGTGTGAAGTGAGGTAGCAAGTTAGAAAGCATGAGAATTGGAGCTGATTGACATTGAATATCAAGAGAGGTAAGCAACTACTCTGTTATGAGTCTTAGATAGTCAAGATTGGTGATTGATTTCCATCTTGATTGGAGTACGTCAAAGGGGATGAATTGGGTAATTTGATTGAGCTATTATACTTGGATGGAGAGTTTGGGAATTAATTGTTGAGACTGCGTCGGGTTAAGGTAGAAGTTATGAATAATAGAATTGAATAAGGTATGGCTGGGAAATTTGTGTAAAGTCCTGATAAAGGTGGGAGTGTGAGGCTCTTGGTAGTAATCAGGTTATGAGATATACCAAAGAGGGTGCCAAAAACCAACAGTGCAGGACTTCTGGTGTGGCGCCTGGTGGCCTGCTGGTGCCGCCAGGCGATAGGAACAGTAGGGAGGATCTCTGCATCGCGTGGCACCTGGCGGCAAGGGTATGCTCTGCTAGGCGGTGTTTGAAATACAGTGGCGCTAGAAGGACGTTGGCGCCTGGCGGCGGGCAGGTACCACCAGGCGGTCTGGGTCTGTGTCGCCTAGCGGTGCTGGGTGCTACGCCAGGCGATCGCGCTGCAGGTTATGACGTGTGTGCGTTGCTTTTAATTGACAATGATGCTATGCTTGGATCGGGTGATGTTGTGCCATGAGCGGGTAGGTTCATGGATGGTGGTTAACATGTGATGATATGAGCGGGGAGGTTCATATCCAGTTACTCTCACGTGGGGATACGAGTGAGGTAGGTTCATATGTTCCGTGCTCACGTTTGAGAGATGCCACATGCGGGGAGGTACAAGGCTGGTGGATCACATGTGTTGGACTACGAGCGGGCAGGTCGAGCAGGACTACGAGCGGGAAGGTTCGTAGAGGCAAGACCACAAGCGGGCAGGTTCGTGTGAGCATCATATTCCCGAGTCCAAAGCTAACCTTTTGTGTGAATTTAAGGCTATATAGTCTTGGGGTTAAGGTCTTGGCCAAGAATAAAGTAGGTTGAACTAGACGAGTGTATGATTATCTGATGCTAATATATATGTGTATATACATGTTGTTTTATTTTCTCAGCTCACCCTTTCTGTTTGTGTATGGCGATGATCGTGTAATTCGTTACACGGGAGCAGATGTTGCTACAGGTGATGTTGAGGATGCTCAGGCGACGGAGTGAGGGCTAGCTGGGGAATTAGAGCTAGGATTTTTCACTATGTATTTATGACGTGTTCATTTACGGCTTTGGATTTTTGAAATTGTAGAGCTTTATTACTACTACTTTATAAATTTTGGCGCGCGATTTTTTTATATTGTAAATTTTCCCGCGTTGGGAATAATAACATCGCGACTTTTAAGATTAAATTATTTATTTTAATTATTTATTTAGTAATATTTCTTAGGGATGTTACACTTTGTGAGGCAATGGTCATTGATTTTCTTGTCACATCAAGGCCTTCACCAATGGAATGGTCATTTATTTCCTTATATTTACATCGAGGCCCTCTATGAGGCAATGGTCATTGATTTTTTTACATCAAGGCCATGTACGAGACAATGGGCATTGATTTCTTTGTCATATCAAGGTCTTCTACAATGGAATGGTCGTTGATTTTCTTATGTTTACATTGAGGCCCTTTATAAGGGAACGGTCATTGATTTCTTGGTCATATCAAGGCTCTCTCCTTGGAAATGGTCAAATTCACTTTGTTGCATTAAGACCCTCTCTGTGGGAATGGTCATCGATTCCTTTATATATAGGCCTCCTTTGTGGGATTGACCAAATCGTTTCTTTCAGATAGAGACCCTCTACTCTGTAATTATATATTCTTTATTGATTTTAACTCAAATTTCTATAAAAATTATAAAATGCGAACACACAGGCACGACAACCCCTGTGTTTTCACTAGTAGGGATGGTAACGGGGCGGGGCGGGGACGGGTTTCGTTATCCCATACCCATCCCCGTAGAAAAAAATTATCCCCATCCTCATCTCCAAATCCAACGGGTATCAAAATTTTGTCCCATCCCCATTCCCACAGGGTAATGAGTATAATCTTGTACCTATACACGTACCCGTTTTCTTACTACTCCAATATTAATTTTAATCAATTTTTATAAAATAATAAAAAATTACGGTAAAGGAAACATAATATTATCAAATATTCAATATTAGAGGATGATTGTTTCTTCGATATCAAATACTTTGAAATAAATTATAATTGTTTACATTTTATATTAGAATACCAAATAAAATTTCATGAGAACCAAAACATTTATTAAATTTGCAAACTGCAAACATTAACAAAACCTAGTTGATAAAATTTAAAAATATAAAAGGAAAACAAATATTCAAATTAAAATATATTTTAAATGTTTGTTTACTTCAATTTTTAAAATTCTAATGAATCTCTTTTTTATACACTAATAAAAGTTATAATTGATCAAAATGATGCAAAGAACAAATAATAAACATAATAATAAAATTTTGACATAGATCTTGTATCTTTTGAACTTCGATGTATGTTGGATGGTGATAAAAAAAATTCATGACAATTACATTAAATTTTTATATTGTAGTAAAGAAAATTTATTTACACAAGTATAGTGAAAAATTACAATATGATTGATAATGAGTGGGAAAATAAAAAATAATTAGATAAAATATATCGAAATAATATTGTACATGATAAAAATAAACAACAAATAAAAATGTTAAAAAATTAACAAATGTCTGTCTTAGAAACAATTTGAGAGACTATTGAAAGAAACCGCACAAAGGAAGACAAATGTATAATTAACTATATGATAAGATGAAAAATACCTTAGAGATCTAAGGAAACTTTTCAAATATCAACATACATGCTCAATGGTTGAGAAATAATGAAAATTATTTTAGCGAAACAAAAGTTTTTCAAATGAAACAAAAATTAATAATAATAAGTAAAGAATGTTTTTTATATTACATAGTAAATGAAATATTTATGCTATTAAACACTTAATTGAGAGTATCAAACATTCTCACGTGAAAGAAAAATATACAATAAATAAAAGTATTAAAAAATAATAAAAATATTCAAATGTGAGACATAATTTTTCTTTTAATTCACATACATCATTTTAAGATGAAAAATATATTGGAGATGCGAATGAGTTTCATGACAAAATAAATAATTAGAAGAAATAAAAAATAGAAAGTATATATATATATATATAGTTACTTAATTAATTATGAATATTTTAATAATTTAAACGGAGACGGAGATATGACGGGGACAAGTATTATGGAGTGGATATTTACATCCACATACCCATCCCCATACCCAATTAAAAAAAAGTCGGGGATTTCCCATACCCATATCCATACCCAGTCAATGCAGAGATTCTCCATCAAAAGAGATACGAGTTTATTTCCATCTCTATTCACTAGTATATATAAATGGATTTTGAAAACTGTTTAATTAGGTTTTGAAATCCACTAAATTTCTTAAACAAATTCTAAAATCCATTCCATTTTAATTTGAAAATGGATTTTATTTTTGTGTATCAGATTTTGAAATTTAAAATTTAGTAATTTTTAATAATGAATTTCATTAGCTCACCGAATTTTGATATTTAATGCATTTTAATTTGAAAATGAATTTTAGTTTTGTATACCAAATTTTAAAATTTGGTATTCTTTTAAAACAGATTTTTCTTATACACCAGATTTTGAAACGAATAAATAAGAAGAGAGAATGATAATTAATTTTTATGAGTCAAAGTGAGGTACTGTGACAAAATTGGAAATTTTGGAGGTGAAGAAGTCCAAAACAGTTGGTCTTTTTTTCACCTCCAAAATTTCTTTTACACCTCCAAAATGTTTTTAATTCCTAAAAAGACTCTTTGACCACTTAAGTAAAGTCATGGACATCACACTGCCAAAATTACTTTCAAATGTCAACTTCCAAAAGTCAAAATATATTATCGGAAGTCGACTTTCGGAAGTCAAAATATATTACCGGAAGTCGACTCCCAGAAATCAAAATATATTATCAGAAGTCGACTTTTGGAAGTCAAAATATATTACCGAAATTCAACTTCCACAAATCAAAATATATTATCAGAAGTCGATTTTCAGAAGCCAAAATATATTATCGGAAGTCGAGTTCCGGAAGTCAAAATATATTCCCGGAAGTCGACTTCCAGAAGTCAACAAATTAATTTTATTTTAAATATTTTTAGTTTTAATTAAAATTTATGTTTTCTAAGTTTTAATTTTTTTTTAATTTATTATTTATTATTTTTTTTATTTTTTATTTTTTAATATTTCTTAATATATATTTTAAAAATAAAAAAAATATTAATATCTATATACATAATTTTACGTTTATTTAATATACTAAAAAATAAATATGAGTATCAAAATAAGTAAAATTCAAATAAAATTAAACTTTAAATAAAAAAATGAAAAATTTATTCTACTTTATTTAATTTTGTTTAATATTTAAATTTTGTTAAAAATAATAACATTTCAAATTAGAATATATATATATATATATATATATATATATATATATATATATATATATATATATATATATTTTTTTATATATGTGAAAGTCTAAAATTTGAAGTGAATGTCGATTTTCAGAAATATATTTTATCAGAAGTCAACATTTGAAAACGATTTTGGAGTGTGGTGTACATAACTTCACTCAAATGATCAAAATGTATTTTTGAAATTTTAGAGATTTTTAGAGGTAAAAAAAAATGATCGGAGGTGTAGAAAGAAAGGCCCACCAAGTTTTCATCCAATTCAGATTGCAATGACCTACTATCAACAAGCCTTTGAATTTGACTCGTATGTATAATATTGCACCATAATGCACAACTATTGCTTATAAAATTCAAGATTTTAATTTTAATTTTTTGCTTTTTAATACTATTTTTACAAGTATGTATGTTGGTGTTAACACATTTATAATGTAATTTAAAGGTGTTTTAAAAATTTCTATAAATTAGAATTGAATATTTTTATTTTTATTTTCATTTCGTACTTTTAACCTAACAAGATATATCTTTAAGCTCTTATTAGAGTGCTTGTGAAGAATAAGTTTTTATTAGTTTCAAAATATAATCATATATTTCGGTAACTAAAAAAAGTATTTAAGTTGTTTTTAACATACAAACTTTGATAGTATAAACTAATTTGTAATGTTTTTTGCTGAAAATATTAAAAAGTTAAACTCATACATAACTCTTTCACAAAATCAAGCTTTAATAACCACTATAGGATTGACCATGATAAGTTTATTGACCGTAGCGAATCCATTAGAGAAGAGATTATTTATATAATTTTAACTATTTTAGACCCAAAAAGGACATAAAATTTCCCACACTCCCAACAAAATATTATTATAATATCAAAACAGAACATCCTGGAAAATCCACACATCATTCTACGTAGAAAACAAAAACAAATATAACACCATATCTAGGATGTATCGTACATCATACATCCACAGCACAACAGAATAGTGCAGGACAAAGCTGCATTATATGCATCTAGAAAACAAAACTTGCCTTTGGAGCTTTCAGAGCCTTAAAATCAGAGGGTAGCTCAAACTTGTTTCCGGTAGATTTGGCTCAGATTCTTACACAGTCAAGTAGGCATACATACAACATATGCTAGTGACCAAGACATAATAGAAGTATAAAACAAAGAGAAACTTAATTATGAGAAAAACAGTGAAGAAAAACTCGAGAGAACAACAACATATCTTGTCTACCTGCACTGATTCATCACTTATTAAGTAGGTTCCTTGAGAAAATCCTTTTGCAATAAGGGTTGGTGCGCAAGATTTTGTGGGGTCGAACTGCTTCCACCAGAGATGTATGCAGAGAACCCTATTTCAAACAAAAAGATACAAAGAAGAAAAAGCATCACAATACTGAAATGAATAAATAGTAAAACAGAATATTGAGGTAAAGCTGTTACTGAATGCAAGAAATGTTAATAACTTTGTGAGTTTCACAGTTTTTAATAATAAAATGGCAAGGTAAATGAGATAAAGGAGGAAGCTTCATGAAGAAATAGTCTCAAATTATCACATTATCACTCTGATATATAAACCTAGAATTCATTTGTTCTACTAAAGTAAGACTCCCTCTTTATTCACGAGTTGTATAAAGAAGTGAGCCTCATCTTTTATAGTGGTTCTTTAATAAATTTTAATTAATAACAGTGAACAATGTTAGAAAATGTATTACAAACATTTACTTTATTGTATTTGAGTTACAAACCTTGGTTACTCCGAGAGCACGTTGAACAACATAGTTGGCATATGGGTCTGGTAGGAAGCGCTCAAAGCGAGGATAAGATAACATCTCTTGGACTATTCTGGACCTGCTCTCTGCAATATGCACGAGGCATTTTTCAACTACGTGACTGCTAAACTTTTGCATGGAAAGGTTTACGTAGTTTCCTTTGAACTGGGAATGCAGCTTCGATGAGGCACTTGGGATCTCCATCTCTATAATATACTGAACAACGTAATTTCTGCAGTGCAACATATTGAAAAGTTTGCTTTCAGAGACTGGTTTTAAATCAAATACAAACTATGATTCAGGAATCTTGGTTCCAATGTTTTTTAGCTATGATTCGTGCATGTTGTCACAAATGGTAGCTAACATGTTAACATACAAATGGAAAAGAAATGAAGTTGAAAAACCTCGCAGGAGTACAGGAAGAATTTTAATTTACCCGTCATTAATGGAAGAACACTATACTACAAACCAAATACAGAAGAAAAGAAATTTCAAAGTTTGGCAAGGTAAGGTGAAATCCAATCTAAATCATTTTGAAAATTGGTTCATCAAGATTTTCCATTTGAGTGGAATATTAGCAGATACAAGGTCAGGCTAATTACCCAAATGGATCTTGAGCAAGAATAAGCCCATGTCTGCATATTTCCTTTATCAGCTTATCTTGGTACTTTCCGGTGGAGTAATCAATGCAACGTTGTAGTACACAACACCCATGTTCATGAGTAGCTATGTCAACACAGAATTTTGTAGCAGCATCAAAAATAAACTGCAATAAATGATAGAGGGAAGTGTGATGAAACTTAGTTTCAATCCAAAGGTGTAAGACAGAAAAATAATTGAATAGGAAGGCATGTGCACAAAGCTTGAGAATTTGGATATCCACTATAAAAATGTATTTCTAGAAGCGTCTATAATAATATTTTCTTCATGATTATAAACAGCCGTGATACCATAACCATAATAGTTTCCAACAAACTCCTTCCTTTGATCCAATTGAATTAGCAATTAGAATATATAGAATATATGTATATGCATGGACGTGTAAGATTGCCAAAAGTACATTTTAATGTGCCAAAGTATGAGAGCTCACTCTAAGAAGCTAAGATTTTACTGAATGAACCCGTTTTGTTAGACGTTAATGAAACAGGAATGCCCTATGCTCTGAGTGGTGTTAATTAGAGACCATTGTGCTATGATGATGAAGTCAATCAAGATCTGAAATGATACCTCCATACAACTTAGAACAAAATTTGAGATTAAATACAAAATCTCAACCGCTACATCAACATTACATTGAAATATAGTTATTCCATATAGTTTATTCATTATATCAAAATTAGCTGTCAGTTTAAGAGTAACACAAGAAGCAAAAGAGAGAAGTGTTATATATACCTCGTTATCTTTACAACTGAAGTATTGCAAGCAACGTTGTATAACATGATTTCCATTGAGATCCTTGACAAGATCAAGAAAATCAGGTTGAATGGCAGACCTCAGCAATGCAATTTGATTTCTAGAGTTCACAGTAGCAATCAATTTCTGAACCACCCGAGTCCTAATACGACAGAAGTATCAATTCAGCATAGCATAGAGAAAATAAAACAGGTTCATCAAGATACAGAAAAGTAGAACAATATCATAGTTCAACGGTAGGATACAATTACCCGTGGGTATTGAAAGAGGTTTTGAGTAGTTGCCCTGGTTCTTTAGTCAACATTGACACAATATGCAATCTTTCATCTTCAGCACACACATCAATCAGCTTTTGCACGAGGTAATTCCCAAAAGGGTCCATCATAAGCTCAACAACATCATCTATAACTCCGTTAAACACTATTTGTGCATCTTCAGAGGTGCCCTCATCAACCATCTTCTGTAGGAAGCGACAACCATTCTGATCCTTGGCCAGGTGGTAAATGTAACCTTGGAACCTAACCAAAGGACCAAAATTGAACAACAATGGCCGCGGTGAAAGAGAAACGTCATTTGAAAGAATGCCATTCTTTTCATGTCTGATAGGAACACGAGAAGAAATGAATTGAGGAACTTCATCAGGCACTGCTTGAGCTGGCGAAGGTAAAGCCCTCAAAGAATTATTGCACCCTTTTCCTCCAACACACCACTTTACCTCCCTCTCTTGCTGCATGATAAATCCACCATCACATTGAAAGGCCACAGGGTCCCCTCTAGAATGCGAAAATTCAGCACTGGGGGCTACGATCACCCTCGTCGGTGCAATTTCTTTCACTGCCGGGAAAAAATGAGGCGATGGAGTGTTCATATTCGTATTCGTAGTAAGCTTGGGGTGACTTTGAGAGAGCATAAAGGGATTCCTCATGTCCCAATCCATTGCAAATGACCCTCTACCATGAAACGGATTCTGCATTTGAAGATTGCTATAGCAAGTGTTCCTCCTTTGATTAAACTCCATTGGAGATCCGAAAGTGTGTCCCTTCACATCATCAGAAGAAGCCCTCACACCCCAACCAGACGATGGGGCAACCCTTTCTTCACCAACATGTGTGTATCCATCCAAAGAACTACTAGGTGTGTGTGAGAGTGAGAGTGAGAGTGAGTGTGGGTTTGAGTGTGAGTGTGAGAATGCATGTGTGTACGATGAGTCCATAACATCAACACCATATCCTCTAGTTTTGTTACCACCATCCCCTTGTTCACCAAAAACAGCCATTCTAGCAAAATCATTAGACAGCAACACATCGACATCATGGTCGTGGTTGATCATGTTGTTCTCGTCCCACATCGGAAAGGTGTTGGTGGGAGCAGTGGAAGGTTGTGGCGTGACGTTGGCACGGTGAAGGTTAAGGAAACCCATTCAACCAAACTCCAACCTCTTCGTTTCCCATGGCGTAGTTTGCGGATATTCTGATGAAAGGGAAAAACGAGAAGGGGAATGAAAATAGAAAAGGGGGAAGGGGACACGTGGCAGAGTGTAGGTAGCACTATTGCGTTTGAATCCACCCGTTCCGTGAGGATTTTTTGTTCCCTTTTAGGAGAAAGTGGAGGAGGAAGAATCGCAAAAGGAGGTTTTTGATTTGAATCAACGTAACTTTTTCCTTGATTTTTGATTGGGTTTGACACAGTTGTGTATACTGTTCACACAAAATCGACACTGCACTGTAAGACGAAATTGACAACACAAGGCTGTGCAACTTCTCTGTTCTACTGTTAGAGATTGCGTTTGTTTGCTTTTTGTTATGCTTCCAACAAAAGCTGTTATTTTGGTATCCTAAAATCATATAATCATTAGACACAAAAATATTAGTAGCACAGTGTAAAAAAAAACTAATTAATCTCCATGTCCTTAAATATTCTACCAATTAATAATTGATTTAGTGAGTTGTTTCTAATTTTAATATTTTTGAAAAAAACTTGGACATGATATATAAAAAAAATATAAGACAATGTATAATTATATCATATTTTGTATACACAAAAATAATAAATTAAATAATATTAGAATATAATATGAATTATGTATGTTTAAATGATATTTTATTTATCAAAATTACATATAACTTTTTTAAATTAATTTTTAGTTTAGCTTTTATAAATATTTTGCAAAACAAAATTTTACTATATTATACAAATATATATTTTATTTCTGTACTTTTTATATTATGCAAAAAATATATAATGTTTCAAAACTATGACTAATATCTTAAAAATATTAAAATAATCATTATTTAATTTAATGTTCTAATAAATAATACAGCTTAAAGTTACGTGTCACGATAGTTATAAATACAAATACATATAAAATAATATTTTAAATAAAAACATTATGATATATCACTAAAAATAATAATCAAATAGTGACCAATTTATGAACAAAAAATTTGTTTAGAGAATACTTTAGAAACCAATTTTCTAATTAGAGTTAAAGACTAATTCATAATAGAAACTATTTTAGTTATCAACGTAAATATTAATTATAATTTTTTGAAACTATTTTAGTTGTCAATAATTTTTAGTTTATAAATTTGTATCTAAATTGGTTATTGTAGTAACTAATTATTTTTTTTTTCATTAAAATTATTAATCAAAGATTTTCTTGTAGTGTATATTACATATAAACATGTATGTATTATTCATAATATGTATCAATTATATGTACTATTTTTAGTCTTGTTTGACCTATTCACTACCGCATATAAAATTACCTACTACTAAATCAAATGCAATCATCATAGTTTTATAGTATATTTTCAAGGATTAGCTAATAATTTAAACAACTACCATTTACAACATGATATCATATATCATTTTATTGACGCATATATCACAACAACTACCATTCATCTTCTCATGTGCTCTCATTTTCTCTTTCTCTTACATTTTCACAATCATCACTACTATTAGCGGTGAACCTCCACCAGTCGCGAACTACTCTACATAGACCACTACCAATCCCAAAGCACTGCAGGTCTCACCACACGTCGTGAGTCTCCTTGTACCGTGGTATAAAACCCACGTCGCGAGGATTCTATACACTAGTGCAAAATGATGATATTAGAACAAGATATAAGATCGGTTGAAGCGGAACCGATTTAATTTAAAACATGGTGGCAATTTTGTAAATACTGGAAAGTATTTTAAATCGGTTATAGGGAGAACTGATCTAATATATACATATTAAAAAAACAACCGATCTAATATGTTTTCTGTATTACAAATTACGAAAAACCTTTTCATTTTTCAAACTTCGTCTTCTCTCTCATGCCTCCTTTGGTCTTCTCTCTTGCGCCTCCACTGCTTCTTCTTCTCTTCCAAGCGCAATTGACCACCGTCGCCGTGCCCTACCACCGTCACACCGTGCTTCAACAAGGTTCTTCTTCTCTTCCATGCAACTCTTCAACAACCAATGCAACAAGTTAGTGTTTTTTTTCCTTCATTTACTCATGCCTAGGGTTTTTGTTTGTGGAGAAAGCTCTCTTTGTAGTTGTCTTTCTTGGTGCTTGGTGCTTTCCCATCTCCTTTGCAAATGAAGCAAATTTGTGACGCGCCACAGGTTGCCATGGTGTTTCGTGAAGTCTCTTTGTCAAGTTTGCAGTTGGAGTGCGATGTTCTCCATGGTGGTTCGTTGGTGGTTCACTTGGTGGTTCGTTGGTGTTGGTTTGTGGTGGTTTGTTTGTGGTCTTTGATGGTTCGTTTCTCCTTTGCCCCTTCTCATGGTCACTTTCGATAATGTTTTTTTTTCTTTTCAGTAGAAGATATTAGATCGGTTGTTTCAGAACCGATCTAATATGTCTTTGACATATTACATCAGTGTATATTAGATCGGTTGCGGAACCGATCTAATATGCGCTCCAGAACCGATCTAATATCCTTACTTTGCATAGTGATACGAAGCTCTCTTCAATGCGTCGAAAAATTTTCACCGCGAGTCTCCTCCTCATTGCACCATGTCCTTCTCCCTCCACCAGCAGTCCATCGAAACCCCATGCATTCTCAACGAGAGATATTCTTCCCCACGGTTCACAAAAGCTCCCTCTTGTCTTCCACATTCCACGATCCAAGTTAACTATTTTTTGCCTATATTATTTTCTTTATTTTATTTAAATAATATTTGTAAATTAAATAGGTTAAATTTCGTAATTTAAAATATGTTTCAATTTATATTATATTTAGTTATTTAGAATATGTTACGAAGAATTGAAAGAATTGGAATATGTTATTTAACCCCTCCTATTCTTTTTATAGGACAGTTATTCTAAGCATGGACTTTATGTTCAGAGGTGCATTTCAAAATTGGAATGACTTACTCTTTTTCCATACTTGACTTTTGTTGCTTTCTCCATAAAATTGGAATAATATTTCTAACACCTTATAAAGTTCATAAGATTAAAAAGCTCCACATTGAAAGCCCACAAAACCAAAATGTCCACAAAAGTTCCATGGGCCACGACTAACACATTTTTTCTTTTTTTTTAATATGAAAACAATATTGATTTTTTAAAATATAATATGAGACATATAAGCAACAATAACAATAAAACTGAAAACATCAGCTTGAATTGACCTTCAACCCAGGATGACCCATCTTGACCTTCGGCCTGCGTCGACTCATCTTAGCCTTCGGCCCAAGACGTCTCGACTTCACCTTTGGTCCATCCTGAAGGTGTTATTTTAAAAGTTAATTAAAATCTTTTAGTGGGACCCCACCTTGGCCCTGACTCTAACCCATTTTAAGAGACGACTTTGGAGACTAGCAAACTTTGTAGTCCTTGTCATGTAGGAGGCCCTTAAAAGGGGGCTTTTTCAAGTATATGTCAAGGTTAGCTTACAAGTTGTGGACCAAATTGACAGCTTTATATATGCATGTATAGAGTTGTCAAAAATCCCACATGGGCTATGGCCAAAAAAGACCACAGGACCAAAAAACTTCACAATGAAAAAACCTGCAAGGCCAAAAGGCCCACAAAAGTTCTTTGGGCCAGGACCAACCGATTTTTTAAATATGAAAAAAAATATTAATTTTTTTAAATATAATATCGGACATATAAGAAAAATAATAATGAAACTCAAAACTTCAACTTGAGCTGATCTTTAGCAAAAGCTGGTTCGTCTCAACCTTCGGTCTAGGTCGCCCCATCTTAGCCTTTGGCTCAAGAAAATCCAGCTCGACCTTTGGTCCAGCCTAAAGGTGTTAGTTTTAAAAGTTAATTAAAGTCTTGTAGTGGGGCTAAACCCAGCCCTACCCATTTTCAGAGGGACTTTTTCAAGGGAGAGTTAGGGTTGACTGTTGTTCTCTTGGCAAGCGCACGAAAAGTCAACTGTAGTATAATGATTTGAAGTAGGAGTGTCGAACCCACGAAGAACGGATTCAGTGAAAATTAATAATTATCTCAATCAGTAAATGTACAAAGATTTTAATTTGATTTGACATTAACTATTGCATAAAATGAATACAGTAAAAGCGGAAAATTTTAAAAAATTCAGTAAAAGAAACTGGGATTGAATTTCATCTATCTCCCTTGTCAGTAATCTGGATGAATATAATATATAACATCTGAAAATACCAATATTGATGCACACTCAAAAATCATTTATACTGATCCCTCGCGCATAAAATTCATAAGATTAGTTCCCTGAATATTGATTCCTCACATATTCAACAAACTATCCAGCATTACGGTCGAGTGTTTAAAGCAATTGATATATTGAGATCTATTCCTATCATCACAGTATATCAAGTATCATTGTTCAAATCAGATTTTCATAAATACTTTCCAATCAGATCTAAAATTCAAAATCAAAACATCTATTGATCAGATAGAATTAAGCATTAAGAATGGAACAATAATACCAATATTGAGTAAAAACATAAATGCTATATATAAATATCACCATATTACATCCAAGTTCGAGTAGATTACATTCAATCCCAAGAAGGAAGATTAGTGATAGAGGCCGTACCCCACCAAATTAAAACATATTAAATGCAGTACATGAAAGTGAACCAAGTCGTCTCCCAACGACCAATATTTTCATTCAAAGCGAATTTTCCAGATGAACACAATAATAAAACACAGGGGGGGGGGTTGGCAGATTCACACAAGTTTGCTAAATTCTAATCAAAACTGAATTAAACACACAATTCAAAACGTA
>Ga0214545_1004634_pt1 | contig 25581 bp, 11 predicted proteins | sample CNSS4metaG_FD_160064 | JGI IMG/M metagenome (GOLD analysis project Ga0214545, IMG submission 160064) | Root nodule microbial communities from cowpea collected in UCLA plant growth center, Los Angeles, California, USA - CNSS4 | ecosystem: Host-associated > Plants > Roots > Nodule | place: USA... | reverse complement strand
ATATATGTAGTGGTTACATGACATATCATGAGTAATTAATTGGACTGTTCGTCATATAAAATTCGAAAGGAGAAATTTATTCTAAACTATCTCAACTTTTTTGTGCCATCAAATATGAAAATGAAAGATATAAAAGTCAATCAACACGTTTATGATTAAAATATACTATATAAATAAAATATAAATTATGTTAAATTTATAATTTATAATTTAATACTGTGTTTTTTCTATACCACACATTTTTGGGATCGACGTGAGACACTCGTTGTTAGAGTCAATCACCCTACATATAAAATATGGTTCGATTGGGAGTCTAAACTTTGGTTATGTTGTCTCGAAAAATATAAATTAAAAGGAGTATTTAAATGATTTTTGACTTCGACTCTTAAACAATGTAAAATTATTGAATATCATGACAGAAACTTTTGTATTATCAAATTTTGAAATGTGGAGTTATCGAAGCGAGAGGTGCTTTGTGCATCATACTCTACCTATTACTTTGGATAATTAAGTTGACTAGCGAAGAAAAAATACAAATCTCTCTCACCAACCGATGGCACTAAGCTTCAAAAAGGAGACTGAGGAACCAATAATGCAAAATGAAAATGGCAAAGACACACCAAATAGTGGTTGAAGGGAGTTTATGGGGAATCAGAAACACCTTTTATTCTTCTCTGGTCATCTTAGCCGCCCTTATAGTTGCCACTACCATCTATCTTAGAAAGGATAGGGGACACTTGTTTAGAGAAATAAGTGTTCCTAGTGATTCTTCAACATCACAATGTAACTTGTTCTCTGGTAAGTGGGTTTTTGATAATGAATCTTATCCATTATACAAAGAGAAGCAGTGCAGCTTCATGTCAGAAGAAGTGGCTTGTGAGACGTTTGGAAGGAAAGACCTTAGTTACCAGAATTGGAGATGGCAACCTCACCACTGTGATCTTCCAAGGTCTGTTCTAAGATAATTATTACGTGTTTATGTTCTTAAACAATCTTTAGGTTTGGGTATAGTTTTTGAGGTTTGTGGAATGTGGTTGTTTCTATGTTAATAAGGTTCAATGCCACAGCATTGCTTGAAAGACTAAGGAACAAGAGACTTGTGTTTGTGGGGGATTCACTCATCAGAGGCCAATGGGTTTCCATGGTTTGTCTTGTTGACTCTATACTTCCCAAAACCCTCAAATCCATGCATTCCACTGCTAATGCTTCACTCAACATTTTCAGGGCCAAAGTAAGTTCTCATTAAACATAGGACTTGTACATAATACTGTCTATGTTGCTGACATATATGTTTCATTAACATGTTTAATGAAGGAATACAATGCAAGTATTGAGCTCTATTGGTCCCCATTACTTGTAGAATCAAACTCAGATGACCCAGTAAACCATAGGGTGGTAGAACGCACAGTGAGAGTGAAGGCAATAGAAAAACATGCGAAGTATTGGACTGATGCAGATTTTCTGGTATTCAACACATATCTGTGGTGGAGAAGGCCAGTCATGAATGTTCTGTAAGTTCAGCAGTTAACCTAACCATCAACTTGCATACCAACAGCTCTAACTTCAATTTCAACCACCACATGACATGATTTTACTGTATTCATCACAAAATCATGCATGCATGCGTCCAACTTTGCAAATTCATTTTGATTGTGACAAATTTACAAGCAGGTGGGGGTCATTTGGAGACCCAGATGGTATATACAAAAAGGTTAAAATGTTGAGAGTGTATGAAATGGCCCTTAGGACCTGGTCTGATTGGTTGGAAGTGCATGTGAATCGTAACAAGACCCGGTTGTTTTTCGTTAGCATGTCACCCATTCATAAAAGGTACCCTCAGGTTACAATATTTCTTGAGCCAAAGTAAAAACCACTCATGATCAAGCTAGCATCACTATGCCATTAACTTTTTCGAGATATAAAAAATCATTAAACCCTAAATTATTTTATTTTAAGTATTGGAAAAATCTCAACTTCATCTTTAAAATTTGACTTCTATATACTCCAAAAGTTTAACTATCATTCATACATCTTCAAAGGATGAGCTTCAAGTAACAAACGTATGTGGGGATATCCTCCACTTAACAGTAAGAAACTTCTTATTAATAATCCTAAAAAAAAACTGAAGTTGTAAAATCACCTTTAAAATTATGAAAAAAAAAAATCCTTTCTTTGAACACTGGCATTAAGTTTTACCAGATATCCATACAATGCAGTGCATAACTGTAAATTACATTTGCAATTGAAAAAAAAAATGCAGGGCTGAGGAATGGGGAGAAGCTAATGGTAACAATTGTTACAACGAAACAGATATGATTACAGAAGAGGGGTATTGGGGGCAGGATTCTGATCTTAAAATGATGCATGTGGTGGAGAATGTGGTTGATGATTTGAAAGCAAGAGGTTTGAATGTTGAAATGCTTAACATCACACAGCTCTCAGAATACAGGAAAGAAGGACACCCATCTATCTACAGGAAGCAGTGGTATCCTCTAACCAAAGAGCAAATTGCAAACCCAAAAAGTTATGCAGATTGCATACATTGGTGCCTCCCTGGAGTTCCTGATGTGTGGAATGAACTCCTTTATGCCTATATTTTCCATCAATAACATAAAGCTACAGGATAACACGTATGTGTAGAAAATTTAGTGAACTTAAAGTTATGGTAATTGTTGGATTAATAAAAATCAAATTTTGTGCACAATTATTGATGACGCGAAAATAAACCAAACTTATACCATTATATACAATATTGAGGATTATACACATGAAAAACTGCAATTTTCATTTTTGTAGTTTCTATTAAACAAGATCATAATCTTTATCCTTCTCGTCAAATCCTCTTCTCTAGCATGCCACACCAAAAGACTAATTACAAAAATCATCTACTTAATTTTAACTCAGTATTGTGTAGATTTTTTTTAATTGTCATCTAATCATTCGCTACGGTTGAAAAAAACTTGTAATAGGATCAACAAATAATTGAATGATAGAACCATTAAAATGAAATAACTGAATACTAACTCAAAAAAAACAAACCTGATAAGAAAATGATTAACTAAATCTATAAAACATTTGTATATCTTAACAATAATAAGAACAAAGTGCGGTTGGTTAGTTGAAGAGGCAAAATAAATAAGAGTCAAACTCGTGTTGATGCGTTGTTTCTACCACCTCTAACTCTAATTACGAACAAGAAAGGAGGACGGACAGATGGTAAGAGAAAGGTAGGGTTGCAAATATCATAGATCAAGTCCAAAAATAAAAATAAATACGACCTAAAAAGCAATTAGCATTACTAAGAAACACAATGCTTAAAGTTTGAACTTTGAAATAAATTTGGGACACTTTCCGAAGTCTATTCTGAAAGGAAGAACGTTCCAAATGCACTGTTTGACATAGCATATGATATGAAACAACCTAAGCAGTTTCTGTTGCTGGTTGGGTCACCCCAAACTTCACCAACAGCTTAGTTAGGTTTTCAGGGGAGCAAACTTGATACTTGACTTTTCCAGAGGGTGAGAGTAAAACCTCTGCAAGTTCAAGCTTTTCAGAGGTAAGACTTGTGCTGTCCATAGTTTTACTCAGTACCTTCAGTGCAAGTTGAACTGCTTCTTCCCTTGTGATATCATCCTTGTAGTCCTGTTTCAGAATTGACTGGGCAGCCTGGTTGTTGGCACCAATAGCTGCAGCTTTCCAACCACCATAATTTCCACTGGGATCACTAGTGTAAAGCTGAAAGCCAAAATTCTTGTCCCAACCTGCAAAGAGGAATGATACTCCAAATGGTCGAAGACCACCGAATTGTGTGTAACCTTGCTTGGTATCACAGAGAGATTGAACCAGCTGCTCAACAGGCATCGGCTCTTGGTAAGCGTATGCATAACGTTGTGCCTGGACCCTAGCAGTATTGATTAGGATGTTGGCATCAGACATAATTCCAGCAACGGCACATGCAACGTGATCATCAATCTTGTACATTTTCTCAGTGGAAGTTGAGGTTTGCAGCAGCTTGGATGTGACTTTCTTTTCGCCAACCAGAACAACCCCATCTTTTGACAATATTCCTATTGCTGTACCAGCATTCCCAATTGCCTCCATTGCATACTCTACCTGGTAAAGTCGTCCTTCCGGGGAGAAGATTGTTGTACGACTATCATATCTTCGAGACATATTGATCTGAATTTTTAGTTCAGAACAAAGAAAATGAGAGCAAAGAAATGAATAAAGTATAGCTTTGGTAAATGAAAATAAATGAGAAAAGGCACTCCTATTGAACAAAAAGATAACCATTTAAGTCATTGTTATGTTAATACCTTATCATGAATAGATTAAATGACCACTTCAAATAATACCTCTTTCATCATGCATTTCTTTTTTGTCAATGGTTAATTTTTTAAATTCTTCCATGGATTATTTTTGTTAATACTTTTCTCTACACAGATTGCAAGCTCAATATAACAAACTAGAGTAGTATCAAAATAACAACTTGAGAAAACTATAGTATACCAGTTTTATGAGCTTGTGTCACAGTTAAACTCCACTTTCTGAGATACACATTTGGGTCTATTATCTACATAGGAAGGCAGTACAAATGGCCAACAAAACAAAGTACAAAACTAGTAATCATGGACTCAGCAACATTCCTACCTACAGTAATCTTATTAATTAAAGCTATTTGCAACCCCAAGAAAGTATAAGATATAAGTCTGCAATTTGTGATCAGAGAATATCAAGCTTCCATAGAAAATTAAGAAAACTGAAAGCAGATATAACAACATCAAGACCATACTTAGGTTCACATATAAAGCCAAGTACTGTTCTGGACACGTGATGATAGGGTGTGGCCCGTTACAAAGGTTTATTGGAGAAAATTTTAAAAGATTAACACATTCGGAACTGCAAGATAGATCAACGCACACCAGAGAAAATTTTAAAAGATTAACACATTCGCAACTGCAAGAGAAGATTAAAAACTGATAGTGTTTTGTTTTAATGAAAAATATAATTTAACTCATGTTTGTGAGAACAAGCAACTCAATGTCACGGTGATGTTAGAAGGAAAAGGAGTAGGAGGAAGGTTCACATACAGAGGCTGTAATTACTGAAGAGCAGCAATAGATAACTCAATCATACCTGCACAACATAATGGGGTTAACAACTCTCAGTTATTTGACAGGGTGGGGGCATGTGTTGGGTCACAAGGTGGTGGCATTATGTGATTGTGTCACAGCTTTACTTCTACGGAATTGGTGACAAAACTCCAGTTACCAGTAGTGGATAAGAATCCATATTCATTTGAGGTTGGTGACAGCCATAAAATTGTGTGTTGAGGCAAGTGTAAAGGGTTGTTACCAGAGTTACAAAAGTTGACGATACAACAAAAAAATTTCTTATTTAGTTTGGGCAGAGCTGATGTTGTTCCACGGTTTTGGAGTGGCTTGAAAGTTTGGGAGAGATCAATGCAAATTTTGATACTCTCTAACAACCTTCAAATTAAAAATTAATGAAGAAACAAAGTTGTCTAAAGGTGAACCGGAATTGGTCAAGACTGCTACTTCTTTAAAAACAGTTAGAAGGGTTTTGCAAGAAAAGGGAGGGGACAGGGGTACATTCTGGAATGGATTTCAGAGTGGATTTAGATGGTCATTGATGAATATTCAAATGTTTTTCAAACTAGAGAGAAACATCAATCTCCTCATAGGAAGCAAGATCATGTAATTTTACTAAAACCAGATTCTCAAATTTCAAGTAATAGACCATATAAATATCCCCACTACCAGAAGACAGATTGAAAGATGAACATAAATTCACAGGAAAGATAATCTCTCCAAACAAACAATTGTGACATTCTGAAGCATCAATCAATGGTTGGGGCTTTAACTCTTCTATTTAAAAGGTAAGCAAATTACATTTTGAAAATAACATGAATTACACAAATACATGCTAAGAAAAATGAGAGAAACCTCAGAGGACATGTGGAAGTAATGCATGACTACTAACCTAGAAACTCAGAAAATGTCAGCAATCCAGAAACGTAGAGCTAATAGTCAATACAGAAATCACTTTAAAGATTTTACAGCCCAGACAGTAGATAAAGGGCAGCAAACACAAATCTCCCTTCCACAAAATCAATCACACAATAAACTCAGGTCTCATACTTAGAAACTGGGTACTAACATCAATTCCATCAAACTTCAAAAACAAACAGATCCAATCTCTAAAATTGCCCTAAAAAATTTGGGGCAGAAATATTAGTCCCAGAAAATGTAAGAAGTTCACACTAGTCTAAGGAGCCACATATGTCTAACCATAATAACCCTCATACACTAAACAAATTAGTTCCTGAGAAAGACCAACGTGGCTCAAACTAGTGGAATCTCAGGAACCAGAATAGGGTTTTTGCCATCTTGGTGGGACAAAATTGAGGATTTCCTAATGAATAAATCATCATCCATATTCGATAAATCAAGTATCCAACTCTTAGCAGAGATCCCTAAAAAAGTGCAAATATGATTTCATCTACCGAATCGCAATTTTATTTCGAAGTGCACAGATTTTCCAGAATGCTAAGAATCTACTATAACTTTTGCCAACGTTTTAGAAGACGAAAATTTTAAACTCCCGATTATTGGTATAGGGAAATACGATTCAGAAACCACAAGAACAGTATCACAATCAAAAATTAAAAAATAAAAATTAATAAACTTTAACTACATTTTAGACAGAATGCAGAGAGATGAAAATTGCAGGATATAGAAGAAAGATAAGCAAATACAAAAAAAAAAAAAAATTACCAGAAATGGTGAAAGGGAAGACGACGATAGGAGAAGAGAGAGAGAGAGAGAGAGAGAGAGAGAGAGAGAGAGAGAGAGAGGAGAGAGAGGGAGAGGAGAGAGAAGGTGTTAGCGCAGTGAGTGTTGCTGAAGCTGAAAAGAGAAGGAGCGGAATCAAAAATCAATAATTTTATAGATAATTATTTTGTATATTATAATAATAATAATTAAATATTTTTAAATATATAAATTATATTTAGAACTTAAATTAAAGAAACATATTAGAAAATAGAAAAAAAATATATTAAATTCATAATGGGCTTCTTTTGTTAAATTTCATTCAAATAAATGCTTATAATTATCTTATTTTGAAAAATGTAGACTCTGCCTTTTAAATTAAACTTATCACGCAATTAATTTTTATAATAGAAAAATAAGATTAAATAATTTATCATACATCTATACCATTAAATAAAAAAGAAATCATATTTTTGGTGTTTACATTTTATTTCTTATTTTACTCATTAAATAATATCTTATTAAAATCAATCTTACCTTTTAAGTAAGTTTTTAAAAAGTTTATCTATTTTTTTTTTAATTTGATCATTTTTTTTAACTTAACCATTCTCTTAAAATAGAATAAATATTTATAATAAAACTATAAAATTATAGATTTAATTATATTTTATTATTTCTTTTATCATAAAAAAATATTTCACTAGTAAGTTATAATGTGTTTCCAAAGTAAAATATTTTACTCCATTTGAAATACAAAGCACTATTAACATTTTCTTTTCTCAAATAAGGATTAGTGTTAAATTTAGGAATAAACACGAGTTTACTTTATATTCGATAAACTAAAATAGATTTAATCTTTAAATATCTAATTACTTAATTAGCATGTTAATGACATCAAAAGAAGAATAATTCATCATTAAACACAAATAAACATTCTTCTCATTCCAAGGAATTTGGTTATATTGTAAAGTTTATATTGATTAATTATTAAAAAAAGTTTTTAGAATTCATAAATGCTAAGAACAACCATGTCATCATGAACAAGAATATTGTTTATCTTTGAATCACTATGAGTAATAGCTTCCTCAAATCTATTGTAAAGATAGTTGAATGCAGAAATAACCAAATTTATTAAAAATAATATAAAAAGCTTAAAGGAATAGTAATTTAAATAAAAGGTGTAATGTTAAAGAAAGAGGAAGAATTTTTGCATACTAAGGTATAATAAATTTTTGCATACTAAGGTATTGAGGTTTAAAATGAAAAATCATGTAAAAATGTGTTAAATTTCAATATTTAAATTTAAAAACTATTAATAACAACAAGAAAAACGAAATCCAAATTGTCTGAAAAATCTTTTAGCTTTACGATTCTATCAACTGCTATGCAACCTATATATATATATATATATATATATCACTTGAAATGAAAACATAGTTGATTCACCAAGTTGAAAATTAAATCCATGCTTGTAAGACTTGTAAAATAATTCAACTTAACAAAATAAACTCAATATATATATATATATATATATATATATATATATATTAAAGACTGCACTTATTAAATACACATCAGGTTTATCAGTATAGTTTTCACCCTGATGGCATTTACAATTAGCATCAAACACTTCTTATCTCTATAATTACCTCTGATTCATCTACCATAAAAAGCATTTCTTATCACATTTAGCTCCCTGGTGACTTCCATAATATCCATCCTTTCTCCTGGTGACTCCACTGAGCAAGCTAGACCAATCTTAAACAATGAAAACAAACACTTTTTGGTATTAAGATGCAAATTATCTGCAATCTCAGATATGTTGTGCTGTTCTGATACTGTAATTGTAGGAGATTCAGTTTCCACTAAAACAAGAGTTGCATCAACAATCTCCAACAAGTTATTTGGAAATGAAATTTTAGCATAGTTATGGAGGTTGTGTCCGTCTTTGAACATTTCTTCTGTCGGTCGTCTCCCTGTTAACATCTCCAGAATTAGAATGCCAAAACTGTACATGTCACCTTGTGTTGACACCTGAAAACTTGCTCCATACTCTGAAATATTTGAGAAACCATCAGTATTTTCAGAACCATTTTCATAGAGTCGATCTAAAAAGAAATATATAATATAAGATGAAAACATACCTGGGGGAGAATAACCTATAGTCCCTTTTATTCCACTTGTACTAAGGTTGTGAAAGTTATTGATTGTTGAGACAAGTCTTGCCAAGCCAAAATCACTAACATGAGCAACCATGTCATCATCAAGAAGAATATTACTTGGCTTTAAATCACAGTGAATTATAGGTTCCTCACACTCATGGTGAAGATAGTGTAGTGCATAAGCAACACCAACCACAATTTCTAATCTTGTCTCAAGGTTCAAAGTTCTTGTCTGCTCTTCTCTTCCATTTTGTGGATGCAACCATTCCTCTAAGCTTCTGTTTGGCATATACTCAAACACTAAAGCTTTAAAATCATTTCCATTGTAATCCACACTAGAGCAACATGTGACAACCTTCACCAGGTTCCTATGCCGAACATTTCTTAATGCTATACATTCAGCCATAAAACTTTTCTTAGCCCCTTTCTCTTGGAGGTTCAGAACCTTTATAGCAACAAATCCTTCCATCGGATCAAGAATTCCTTTATATACAGACCCATGAGTTCCTATTCCTATCAAGTTCCAAGATGAGAACCCATCAGTTGCATGGAGTAGGTTCTGGTATGATACCTGACGAAGTTGATCAATTGTTGAATTGGTAGATGATGACTTTTTGTGTCTTTTCCATATCAAATACATACCAAGGATACATGATAGTGTAGAAAGAAAGAAAACCACACAGGATATGGCCAGTACTAACTTGAGATTATGGTGCGTTCTTATTTTCTTAGCTTCTAAAGGGCAAGGTGGAAGCTTTAGTTCAGATATCCCACCACAAAGCTTGCTATTGCCAGCCACTGAAATTGTACTGGCATTTTGAAAGACACCATTTGTTGGCACCTTACCCTCCAACATGTTGAAAGAAGCATTGAAGTATTCCAGAAAGGAAAGGTTTTGAAGTGTTTCTGGAATTGATCCAGACAAGTTGTTTCTAGAAAGGTCTACCTCTCTAAGACCTTTTAAGGAAGCCAATGAAGGAGGCATGGTTCCATGGAAGGAGTTACCCTCTAAATGAAGGTACTCCAAGGTTATGCATTCTCCAATTGTTTCAGGAATGAGACCAGAGATATAATTTTCAGACACATCCATGAAGTCAATATTTTTTAGCATGCCCACTTCTGCTGGTAGACTGCCACTTAAGGAGTTATATGATAGGTCCAGTGCAGTAGATAAAGTTGGAATTCCAAACAATTGTGATGGTATGGTTCCAGTGATGCTATTGTTTGAAAGATGTAGAAATTGCAACTGTTGGCAATTTCCAATGGTTGAAGGAATATTTCCAACAAACATATTAGATGACAGTTCTAGGTAATACAACTGACTCAGATTGCCTATGGAAGGAGGAATCTCTCCAAACAATTTGTTTTCTCCCAAACTTAATAATTGCATCTTTTGAAGCTTACCAAAAGTACTTGGAATGATGCCAGTTAGGCTATTTTTCTCCAAAGCCAAGGTAATTAAGTTTACAAGATTTCCTAATTCCATAGGAATTTCTCCAAAAATGTTATTACCACCAGCAAATAGTTGGCTGAGATTGGTGGTAAGATTGCTCACATACCTAGGAAAAGTCCCTCCAAAATTGTTTTGCCCTATATCTAATATATCTAGCTGGCTACAATTCATCAAAGATTTCAAAAATTGCAAGTCATTAGATGAATTGCTACCCAGATTATTTAAATCTAGCTGCAGAGTTGAAATATCCTTCCACTTCCCTAGACTTGGAACTTGTCCTACCAATTGGTTGTCACCAATATCCAATATTTGCATCCCTGATGCATTAGTGATGGAAGCTGGGATTGAACCTGAGAATTGATTCCCACTCACAACAAAAACTTCAAGGTTAGGTAGGGTGAGGAACATGCTTTCTGGAAAAGAGCCATTAAATTGATTGTTTGTGAGTGAGAAGACATGGAGAGAGGACAAATTGTACAAGGAAAGTGGAATGCTGTGAGATAGTTTATTATTTGGCAAGCGCAATATTATCAAATTTTTCAAAAGGCCTATTTCTTTTGGAATGCACCCCTCCAATGTATTTGAACTCAACGAAAGTTGAGTGAGGGAAGATAAATTTCCAATGGAAGGTGGGATTTGTCCAGTTAGATTATTCTCCTTAATACTAAACTGTTTAAGATTGCCAAAGGATTCAATCTTCCTTGGTATTTCACCAGTGAAAAAATTTCTATCTAAACTCAGATATCTCAGTTTAGAACAATTTGCCAAGTTGATGGGAAACTCTCCCACTAAGGTGTTATTGGTGAAATATAGTACACGTAATCTGAACAAACGCCCTAATTCTTGTGGAACTTCACCATAGAAGTGATTGCCCTGGAGGAAGAGGATTCTCAGAAACGAAAGGTTACCAATGTGTGGTGATATCAAACCATGCAAGTGACATCCTGATAGATTTAGCTCTCTAACTCTTTGGTGCCGTGTACTGCATGTGACTCCGTACCAGTTGCAAAAGTGGCTTGAACTATTCCAAGAGTTGAACACTTCATTAGGGTCTAGAGATATTGATTCTTTGAATTTGAGCAGTGCAGATTGATCGGTCTCATTTCCAAATGCATAGGTAGTTACTATATTTTGAGACCATAAGTTTGAACAGCAGAGAAGAAACCAGACAATGCATATGGACCAAGCAACACTTGACATCATTAAAGGAAGCAACTGAAAACCAGAGTTGTGGAAATTAGAGTCCAACTCATGATATAGTTATGATTGTGATTTGTAAATAACCACAGTTTACGCATACTATACTACCTTATTTGAATAATGTTTGTTTCAGCACTCCAACACCAGCAGAACTTCTAGCTATAATTTTCCCTGCAAGACATCATGCAAGCTGAACTAGTTTTTTACGAGTTAAATTGTGTATAGATTATCATTTGAGTTATAATGTGTCAAATGATATAAATAGTTCAATGTCAGTCTAAAATATTGTTAACACGTTGATAAAATTTCACACAGTTAGGTTAGAAAGACTATATTTATTCATTTATTCATTTATAAAGTTTAAAGACAAAACTGTATATAGAAACAAATTCTAATTTTGTGTCTAAATTTAAGAACTTAAAACATATTTAATCCAAAACATTATAACTACTGAGTTCATCCATACACAAAATGTTCAACTTGAATAGAGATATTGTTCAGCTGTTATTAACATTAAGAAATGAGCAGTAGCATTTTTAAGATATGGTTGTGTCGGTTGCATACTACTTTATCACAATAATTGAAACACTTCAGCAACTATAATTAACAAAACGATGTTGATTTTCACCTTTATTATTTCCTCTCCTCCCTATTCTGATTCATGAATCATGATAACTACGAAATTGAAAAACTATTGTATCTTTGATTACTTTAAAACACATCTACTTTCTATATATATGAAATGATCATCTAATTTAAAAATTGAAGTACATATTTTGTTTGACTTGATTGATTCAAATGATTTTATACAAATTCTATAAGCAACAGTGAATAAAACTTGTAGTAATCAAACAAGTATATAAAATGCAAAATCAAATGCTCTAAACATAACATTTAGAGTACTAATTCACGACTAAAATGTTCAAGTTGACAACAAATCCTGGATATATAATTTCATACTTCAGTTGGGAATGAAACATACATGACCAACCTACATTAGTCACTTTGAAGTTTGTGTTGTACTGCCGTTTCATTTGATATTGTGAGAACCTGTGGGAAAGTGCAGTATATATGCAGACACAATTGGGGTTGTCTTGTGGTTGCAGACACTCTAAAAACCTTATAGTTGTTGCAGAAATTGCGATTCATGATCACTGTTGAGTCAAGGAGAGACTCTAGAAACATCAATGAAACCGTATAGCACACTGCAACATAAAAGTCTACAATAAGATAGTATTGGAATGATGTGATAGAATTCATATTGTGAAAGTTTGGTATTTCTCTTCAAATTTACAGCAAACTTGTCATTGGTAGGAAATTTTGGTATTGGTTTGGAAACTTAACTTTCCATCACTCTGGCCCACGATTATTTACATTTTTTTCCAATGGACTGTGATGAGATTGAAAACTTATGAACCAGCTTGGAATAAGGAAAAACACAATTCAACAAAAGTTTTATACACGCTAAGAGGACAACCATACTATAGTGTGAACAAGAAAATGAACGTAAGAAAATTGGCTTGGTTGAAAAAAATACACGCCAAGAAAATTTGGTCTGATCTTATAGAATATGAACGTAAGAATCTCAATCCTGCTAAAGATGTAGAGTGAAACAAGATGAAAAAAAAAAAAAAAAAAAAAAAAAAAACCAACAACAATTGGCTTGGTTGGACATCGGTTGATCATAGTGTATTTCATCACGTATCTCAATAACCGTTATCATTTCAAAACCGTTAGTCTTCTGTGAGTGTTTAGGGTTTTAGTTGATTTTTTCTTGTCATTTCTTCGTGGTTGGCTATCTCTAATAATAATTGTTTTTTGAAACAGTGAGATTAGGAAATACCAGAAGAGTACCGAGCTTTTTATTAGGAAAGTCCTATTCTAGAGGTTGGTTCATGAAATTGCTTAGGATTTCAAGGTATTGATGTATTATAGTCACTAATCGATTATGTGAGAAGATAACCTTGTCTAATTTATAATGTTGCTATGTTTTCATATTGATATTCATTTCCAGAGCCATGCTATTTTAGTTTTGCAAGAGATTAAACTCGCCGCAAGAAGGATTCGTGGTGAGCGTGTTTGAGGTAAATCATTTAGTTTTGCTTGAGGTAATATTTAATCTGAACTTAATTTACATTAAATATCAAATGTGTTTTTATCCTTTTGCTTTGAAAATGTAGATTTTCAAATATTATATATCCTTATCATCATAAAAGTTATGTATTCAAGGAAATAATAAAGTATTGTATGGTCCGTTCGGTTGAGCCAATCATAAAGCCATCTAAGATTACTTCCAAGATCTCCAAATATGTATTCGAACGTGTATCTACCAGTTGGTTGCATAAGATTATTTCGAAGAAGATTTTTAGATATGTGATCGAACGACATCCATCGATCGTGTGAAATTACTTCAAAGAAGATATTCATTCATATTAACAATCGCTCGATCGTCGAATTTAACACCTCACTGTCCAGAAGTGGACATACGAAGGAACATAGGAGGGCCATAGCCCCCTCCGCAAAATTTTTATATCTATTATAATTAAAAATTAATTATAATAAAATTATAAAATTTATTTGTATTTATTTTATAATTATAATGATAACAATAATTATAAATTTATTATCTTAAAAAAGTAAATATAATGTTTTTACCAGTTTATATAAATATTTTGAAATTAATCTTTTAATTTTTATTTTCGTTTAAAAATGTGAATTTAGTCTTCCAAATTTTTTTAGTTTCAATTTGATCTCGATTTTTTAAAAAATGATGTAATTTGGTCATTTTTCGTTAAATTTTCTGAATCAGATCAAGAATTTTTAATCAAAATTGAAGTTGTGAATAAAGATGATTTGCTTTGTTTATGTAACTGACCTAATTTTAGAGTCAGTCATGATAAAAGATCATTGCTCTGCTTCAAAAAATTTAACAAAAATAATCAAATTGCATCAATTTTTAAAAAAATCGGACCAAATTGAGGCTAAAAAAAATAGAAGACCAACTTGACATTTTTTAACAAAAAATAGAACAAAAGAGTAATTCAACCAAAATTTTGGCACCCCTAAAATATTGGTTGAAGATCCGCCACTATCAATGTCAGCAGTTGGACTACCCCCAAACTCCCATCCTGGTCCTTTATAAAATTATGTGTCACGTCGTCCAGTCAGGAACGATGTTGAATGGATTAACTAGTCATCTAATTAGCACAAAAAATTTAATAATCAAGTTTAGAAAACAATTGAGTCATGATTAAACTTACCCTAATCACAAATAACAAATACATACTTAATTTAGTATAGAGCACCCAAAATAAATAACAAATACATACTTAATTTAGTATACTTAATGAAAATTGTTAGAGCATAAATTCTCGATATGAATTTTACCTTTTTTGCATTTTAGAAAAGGGTATTGTGGTTCTTAGAAATGAATCCCAAACCAATTTTCATTTTCTTAAAAAAGATTGAAGGATAATTATCTGGATATAATTAAAAGAAAGGTTTCAAACACAAAGGAAGAAGAAAGTAATGACAATGTTTTTTCCAATTTACACTTTCAATGGTTGATGCAATTTGATCCAATATTATAAAATAGAAAACTACGACGGACTTTTGACATATTCCTATCAAACTACGGGTTTAAGTTACTAATCACAATAATTTTTTATAAGAGAAAAATATATGGTCTTGAAATAAGTAGATCTACGTCGATGATAAAATACCTCAACAATAAAAGTAGTTTATTAGCCAGAATTTCAACTAATTTTTTTAACATGAGAATTTAAATTTTTACTTCAAAATTTACTTAATTTATGTGATCAATTCATGATCGATATAACACATAATGATAAAAAATAGTGATAATAGTGATAAAAGATAGATCAATGAAATGTGGTTCTAGTGAGAGTTAAAATCTTTGCAGATTAGACTCCCAAAAGAAAGAAGAATCTTAAATCTTACAAGTCATAATTATTTAAAAAATAAAAAGTATTATTATTACATTCTATATTGTATATCTTACTGTTTTTTTCTGAATATTAATAATAATAATAGCCATACTAATTTATCTTTAGTAATTATTTTACATTTAACCATGAACTGTTATAAATTCAATATAATATTTTTATTACCGAAATCAAAATGATTATTTTAAGGTCTTAAGAATAAAAAATTATAATATAATAAAAAAAATTGTATTTAATGTATAATTGAATTTCGAAAATTAATGTTATTTAACTAAAATTTTATAATTATATAATAATTTAATATTAAATAGTAACATTCTATTTATTTTATAAATTTATTTTCTAGCTATCTGTAAAAACTAATATTTATATTAAATGTATATAAAGATCTAAATACAATGATAAATACTTTTAAATATGAAATAAGTATTTTTAGAAACTTAAATATTTTGAATTGTGTATTATGACTTTGTGTAGTTTTTACAATTTTATTATAATCTTTTATGAAACATAAGTGTTTTTTTTTTCTATTACAGAAATATTTGGATCCCTAACTTCGTAGTTTAGTCGTGGAGTCACAACTTTATATATCTGTTTAAAACAAAAAAAAAAAAATAAGACTAAAGAGAATTATAATTGATAATTTAAAAAATTTGAATACTTTTTTGTTTTCAATTTTATAGATTAATCACTTAACATTTGATTTGTCCATACAAAGGGTTTAAGCCTAGTAGCGTAGGTTCCAATCGCATACTTCTCACTCCTCTTGTTTGTCATTTCGTTCAGTTGAAGAGGGCTCTGCCGCAGCTCCACCTCCTCCTCCGGTCGGTCGCCGCCACCGCGACGGACAACACCAAGAAAAGTTTCCTTGAAATAGACTCCGTTTCCCGGTTTGGGAATAATTTTCATCACTGCTCGTTGCTTTCGATTTGTTCGAGGTTCGTTAACCCTGCAATTTCTCCCAATATTTATGCGATTTTATTTTTTGAGCATTTTATTTGTGTGGAATTGAACTACACTGTCAGTCCGGGTGATATCCCTCACCTCCTCCCAACATTGATATCTGAGTGAGAGTTACTGTTGAAGTTATCTGATTGAGATAATCACAGATTCGTGTGTTTCTCTTTTTTTTAAAATCCTTTTCAATCTCATTTATTGTTTATAATGTAATTATAAAAAATGCGACTGTATTATTTATTTTTATTTTATATTTTCAAATGATTGTATGAGTAAGGTTAAATTTTAAGAGTTTGTATGCGTGTATGCAAGATGTTTAGACTTTTTCATATAGACATTTATGCACTAGTTGTTTTCTCGTAATATATTTGTGACATTTGATGCCTTAGGAATGTTCTTCAGGAGAACTGTTAGTTGGATTCTTGCAGTCTATTTGTTCCTTTATTTTATGATCCATAAAAAAACATCGAAGCAAATTTCTTGAGAGAACTTATGAGTTATGAATGTCGACTGTTTCTAACTTGTTCCTTTTTTCTAAAAAGTATTGTACTTCATGTAAACAACTTATTGCATATATGGAAACTAGTGTAATCATATTTTATTGTCAATTATATAAACAACGTGTACACTAGTACATATGAAATTAAGCACGCAGGGTCTGATGGGATAAACTTTTTATAAACACCTTTAAGAAGTTAATAAGAGAGGGATTCTACCAATTTATATAGGTATGGGCTAATTGTAGTTTTTGAAGAAACTGTTCTCGTATTTTTCCTTTTAATTATTTTCTTTAAGTACTCAGAGAAATTTATCCAAACAGACACTTGTTCCCTATGTCCTTAAGTAAGGTGTTTATCAAAATGGACCCTAAATAAATATAGTTATTTTCAAAACAGAAAGTAAAGATAAAATAAGGTAACATAATTATAGGTAAACTTATAAAAAGGAAATAGAAAACAATTTTGTCTGTAACAGCTTCTACAAATCATGTGTAGTTGGTCAGTATTTTTCTTCTGTCTGGTGGTGTGCAAGGTCTTGTTCTTGCATAATACGTACTGAGTTTGCAATTTTGTGTACTGTGTCCTTCATCTGTCTTGTTGGTGAGGACTAAAGGATCAGATTTGGCTGCTGGGAGCTATATTTTAAGTACCGTCTGTAGGGATTTAAATTTTGCGAGTTTTGGACGAATATTTGCTTGTGTACATCCCTGGTTCCAGCCCATGAAGTTCAAATGTGTAATTAATGTTATCGATTTTAAAAAGATTCAAGTGGTGTGTTGCAGGTTGGGAGGAGAAAATGAAGCAGGTAGTAGGAATGGTAGTTTCCAATAAGATGCAGAAATCTGTTGTGGTGGCAGTGGATAGACTATTCTACCACAAGGTGTACGACCGTTATGTCAAGCGCACCTCCAAATTCATGGCTCATGATGAGAACGACCTCTGCAACATTGGTGACAAAGTTAGTAACATGAACTTATCCATCTAATTTGTTTATCACTTATATTGTTGTGCCTCTTATTCTCATCACTTAATTAGTAGTACACTTGTTTTGCCCAAAGGCTACTACATCTATTGATTTTTCCCTGTTATTTAGGTTCGACTAAATCCTTCTAGGCCATTGAGCAAGCATAAACATTGGATTGTTGCTGAAATTCTTAAGAAGGCACGGATTTATGTTCCACCCTCCACCTCAATGTCTAAAAATGTCAGCTCCAGCTCTGAAGCACCTGCTTCATAAATTGACTCAAAGTCTGAATGTATGAATTTAGTTGACCTTCTGAATTCAGGATTGTTTGCTGTTAAGTATTTCTAATGTTCCCCACACTTGTGGAAGGTTACACTGTTGTGGACATGTTTTTGGCATCACATGTTTCTACAGGTTCCCCCCTGTTTTCTTTTTGTCCGTTTTGTACTATTCTTACTTTAATTATTTCTATAAACTATTATACCAAGCTTCTGATTCTTGCCATCCTTCAAATCCTTAGTCTATACAAATTCATGAGAGATAATTTTTATAGAAACACACGAGAGATATATTTTTTATGAGTCATGAATGTGTTTAATTATGTAGTGAACACGGGCCTTTTCACCTTCCCTGATTGCCCTTCCCCAACTCCAACATTCTGACTTCTGAGTATAGTTGTTTTTATGTTTTCTCCTTGCTATGTTGGTTAATATCTGCATCATCCAATGGTAATATCATGCTGGCGTACAAAACATGTTAGTGGTAAACTGTTGTTGAGGAAATCTATGAAACACTGATACTTTTAATTTGCTTCATATATCTGTAAATGATTTTAGTGCTTTGTTGGATACTTTCACCAATACATATTTGTAAAGTATCTTCCGAGTCTTTAAAAATGTTGTGAAAATCCAATAGAACCTAACATAGAAGCATTTGTCTCTTGGTTAGAGGTGTCTAACCGCCCGATGGGCCACCTAAACTATTTGTATCAAGCAGGCCCGCCCCTTGGACCAAGCCTATTTTGACTGTACGCTTGCTATACAAAAATTGAAATGGTATTCTTAATGGAGATTTTAATGAAGGAGTGATATTGTGGACAACAGGAAGTGATTTATAATTTTTTTTTTTTAGTATAGCCTAAGAAGTATGCTATTAGTTCGCATTTGTAGTATTGCAATTATATATTTACTATGAATTTTAATGCATACATATATTATATATTTATCTTTCATGTTTTTTTTATCTAATATAGTTTTTTAAAAACAATAGTATGACCGTATTCGATATGTATCATATCAGTGCATATGAGGAAATAGTTACAAAAAGTCTGTGTGTATAGAGTTCGCGGGAAGCTTTCCTCAAACTTATAAAATGCTCACTCATCTCTGGCACTCTTTTAGTTTGCATAGTGCATATAGGAATGGAGAATATTACCTACTTTACTGGACGAATTATGCCCTGTCTATTAAAAAACTTAGCCTTTTAGAAGGCATCCTTTCTTAATATTCTCTCCATTGGATTAAGGACTGTCTTTCAAAATCTACTCCCCATAGTAGAGGGAGTCTCTGATATTTTCCGACATTAAGAATTCTGATTGATGAAATATTGGTGAAATTATCTTTCTCCTTGAGACAGTAAGTAATCTGAAAGCCTTAGTCTTATTAAAAGAAAAAGAGAACGACATCATCACTGAAGTGAATGATTCCAAGACCTAGCACAGCATGAAAAGGTAGCCAGTGTCAACTTTTTGCTTGACCAAAAGGGCTCACTTTTTCATACGTAGAACAAAACACATGAGGAGGGTTAAATTGTATGGGTATGATTTAATTATTTTATGCAAGCGTTTAAAACTACAAAAGAACAGATCTTTTGTAGGTGGTTCAGATCGTAGGTAGAAGGTTGTCCAAACTGTTGCTTTGTTGGAAAGATACTTGAGAATAATTGGAAATCTGAGCCCCAAATTTGTTCTAGCCTTAAACCGAACTTATTCCCTCCTTTACTTTGTATTTGGATATTATTTCTTTACTTTGGTGGCAGGATAAAGGTAATATGATATACTATAAGATTGGTAACCTGATAATTTGATGCTGTACATTCAGGCCGCTGTATTTTTTATTTTATTTTTTGTACTAATTTCCGTATGAAAAAATGGGTTTTAGTTTGTAATCAAATAAGGAAATATTTTCACATGATTTATTCACAAGTTTTATGGCCAGTTCTCTTGGGTAATAAATCAAGTCTTACGTTGTGCTGCTGTATTATATATGCATCGACTTTCTAAGAAAAGTAAAAAAGCCCCAAGTTGGATTAATCTGTTCTGTTGTTCCATTCTTATGGGAGACTTTGCCTTCGTGTTGAGATTGAAATGAACCACGGGGAATTCGTTTGTTCGTACTTATTCAACACACTTTATTATCCATTCCCCAATCCCCAATATTATGACGACTTTGATGTCCCATGCGGCATCATTATGAATACAATTTGTTAAATAGTGAGTAATTTCTTTAATTTTCGGCATAGTTGACACTTTTAAAGTATCATAAAGTTTGGAAATTGAGATAGTTTGATACCAAAGATTCAACGAGGACCATTTTTCCTTTTGTAGATAAGAAAACTGATGAATTTCTCATTCAGGATGGATTTGATAAAAAAACAAAATCCCAAGGAGCGAAGGTGGTGGGCGGAATTGGAAAATGAAAAGTGAGAGGTCTGAAACCAACTTGAGTTACATATGCTATGTGCACATGGTGCATTAATAACTCATGTACGCATCAAGTGGCACGTTGACCTTTTCTCAACACATTAATGTCTTGCTCCTCGGGCAAAGTTGTTTATGGCAATATATTATACATACCAAGACAATAAACCTAAGTCTTTTTTTGGTTCTGGATTTATTTCCGCAACAACACTGCATCTATATATCACTTGAAGTTCACATGAATTTTCTTCACATCAAGACACTGGATTTTAATTTTGGTTTTGTCCATGTTCAAATGAAAGGCAAAGTTCTCACAGATGAATGAATGGAATACTCTAGAACTATTAGATCTAATGACAGAACAAATGCAACATTTTCTTGAGTTCATTTATTAAGGTGCGGGACCTATGTTTCTGATCTAATAACTGTTTGAGTTAATTTGCTGGTTTTGTGTAGTTGGAAGCCATTTGGTACCAACTATTTCCCTTGACTATAAAGCAAAGCTTTTTATTAATCTATTTTCTTTCTTAAAAGTGTTAATTATTCTGTGTGTGCGAATTTAAGCTGTCTTCTTCTGAAACAGGGGAAGATATCATTGGGCATGCATAAAGTTCTTCTATCTTTTGCCGATGCAAATCATTCCTGAAAGTATACGCACAAGAAATACTGAAAAAAATTGCATTATAGTTCGTGTGGCCATATGTTGTAGCTTCTAAGTTTCTTTTGCATGATTGTGAAGTAGATGCAATAATCACGTATAGTTTCATTCAAAGAATGAATAATTATGGCAAAATGGGCTTTTCGGTTGTACCCAATTAAGAAAAATTGAAAATAAATGTGACGTACAAAGAAGTGTTTTAATCTTCAATGCAGGAGGTAACCCTGCCATTATGAATGTTTATGAGTGGCGTTTGGTTGAAGTCCTTTGGTTTTGCCGATGCATCTATGATCCATCATTACTAGTAACATTTTTTTTTTCGGTTTATGAAACTAAAAACCTTAGAAATAAAAGTTTACTTAACTGAAATTCAAAGACACTAAATTGTTAAAAGTGAAACACTTGGCAAACTAAATTGTTAAAAGTTGACTTTGTTGAAAATTGAAATAGATAAATTGGTCATGGATTCAAATGGTGGTGCAATGTTATAAGTATTTTATTATATTCAACTATGGTACACAAAATCCTTAAAAAAAAAAAAGTCAACAAAGGAAACACAATAGAAACAAATAAGAACTTTGAAAGAATTAATGTTTCACATGCACCAAGTTTCGTGTGAATAAAAACTTGTCTTTATTTGTTGTTATACAATTTTAAAAAAAGTATTGAGAGTCCACGATTCCAACTACAGCACAATGATCAACCACATTTCAACAACATCACCAACTCAAACAAATTCCAAATCAAATGATCCAATCTGAAGTTGTACCCAAATGAATGAAACAAAATTCTTCGTCCTCTCCCAAATAGCAATTGCTTCTCTTTCACTTCACTTCACTGTGTTCTTTCTTCTGTGTTTTAATTCTCTATCTTTTTGGCGGGAATTGGACCCCACCAAATTAAAATCTCGTCCTCTTCTCCCATTTCTCTCATAAATACAATACATGCTTTCTTTCTTACGCCTCAACAGAAAAAAAAAAAAAAAAACTTTCTTCTGCATTTCCACTCTCCAACACTGAACTCAAAGCTCCGTACCAGTTTATTTCTCTTCCAAACGGTGCCGTACAACGCATTCTAAATGACCGTTACACTCTTCATCTTTCTCCTCTTCTTCTTTCGCCCCGTCGTTGCTCTCTCCTCTGACGGCATCGCGCTTCTCACGCTAAAATTGGCGGTGGACGCGTCCTCCGCAGCCGCCTTCTCCAACTGGAACGACGCCGATGCCACCCCTTGTCGGTGGTCCGGCATCACGTGCGCCAACATCTCCGGCCAGCTCGAGCCGCGCGTTGTCGGCATCGCGATCTCCGGCAGGGGCCTCCGTGGCTACCTCCCGTCGGAGCTCGGCACGCTGCTCTACCTCCGTCGCCTCAACCTCCATACCAACGCCCTCCGGGGCGCCATCCCGGAGCAGCTATTCAACGCCACCGCGCTCCACAGCGTCTTCCTCCACGGTAACAACCTCTCCGGCACCCTCCCTGCCTCCGTCTGCACCCTCCCTCGCCTCGAAAACCTCGACCTCTCCGATAACGCTCTCTCCGGCGCAGTGCCCGACACACTACGAAATTGTTCCCAGCTCCAGCGACTAATTCTCGCCCGTAACAAATTCTCCGGCGTCATTCCGTCGAGTCCCTGGCCAGAGCTGAAAAACCTTGTCCAGCTCGACCTGTCATCGAACCTTCTGGAAGGTTCGATCCCGGACGAACTCGGGGAGCTTAAAACCCTAACTGGAACCTTAAACCTCTCGTTCAATCACTTATCTGGTAAAATTCCTAAATCTCTTGGGAATTTGCCTGTTACGGTGAGTTTCGATCTTCGGAACAATGACTTGAACGGTGAGATTCCCCAGACGGGGTCGTTTTCGAACCAGGGTCCCACTGCGTTTCTCAACAATCCGAACCTGTGTGGGTTTCCTTTGCAGAAACCGTGCACAGGTTTAGCACCCAGCGAATTGGGGCGTGGTCCCAGTTCTCGTGGACCGGCGGCGCACCGATCTGGGAAGGGGCTGAGCCCCGGTTTGATTATTTTGATCTCGGTGGCGGACGCGGCCGGGGTGGCCTTGATCGGGCTTGTGGTGGTGTATGTTTATTGGAAGAGGAAGGGCAAGTCCAATGGGTGTAGTTGCACTTTGAAGAGGAAGTTTGGTGGGGAGAACGAGAAAGCTAGTTTGTGTTGTTGGTGTAATGGGATGAAGAGTGATGATTCTGAAGTGGAGGAGGTGGAGAAGGAAGAGGGGGAGGGTGGGAGAGGGGAAGGGGATTTGGTGGCCATTGATAAGGGTTTTAACTTTGAACTTGATGAGTTGTTGAGGGCTTCTGCATATGTGTTGGGGAAGAGTGGGTTAGGGATTGTGTATAAGGTTGTCCTGGGGAATGGGGTGCCTGTGGCTGTGAGGAGATTGGGGGAGGGTGGGGAACAGAGGTATAAGGAGTTTGCTGCTGAGGTTCAAGCCATTGGCAAAGTCAAGCATCCCAACATTGTGAAGTTGAGAGCATATTATTGGGCTCCTGATGAGAAGCTTTTGATCAGTGATTTCATCTCCAATGGCAATTTGGCCACTGCCCTTAGAGGTGAGTGTCTTCTTTCACATTCTATCCATCTTTTCATTATTTCCCTTTGTTTTCGATCGTTTATTTTCTTCATTGCATTCCAATGACTAGGGTCTTTGATGTTTGGGGTCATTTCTCAGTAGTGATGATTATTATTCCCAGTTACACAGACAAAAATGGGATGTCTAGTAAATAGAGTTGCATAATAATAGTAATAAAAAAAATAATGATAACAGATAATAATTGGGTGAATTTTTATATTCGGCAACTCAAGATAAAGGAAGCTCGTTTTACTCAATTCCGTTTGTTTATGTCAAATGAATGGTATTGTACCAAATGAGATTTTTTTTAAGAAAAAAAGGGAGTGAGAATTAATTAAGGCCTGACCATCTACCATTCCAACCTCACTGACACATTGGTTTTTTACAAAATTTGGTGTTATTGTTTTTTATTAATCCAGCAATAAGTAAGTTTTTAGAAAATATTTAATATAGCATTATCACCGATTCGACCAATGAAAATATATTAATCAAAAGTAAAAGTGCAACAATAGCTTACTGCATTAGCAACTCTAGGCACTATTACCCATCACAGTATAATTTTTTTTATCACTAATGGTGGAATGTTTCCACTACTTGGGACTAATAATTGAATTATTATTCTAGAAGCTGATATATAATAAGCCTGTGAACTTATTCCCGGATTTTTTTACTCAGTTTTTGGCTTTCACTAGTTAGAAGAGTCATTTAACTGTGCAAACGAGGTTCTGTCCGCATGTTATTTTCTGTGTTTTTCACTGATTAGATTAATTGTTGTCCTTCTTAATTTAGCCAGAAAAAAAAAATGTCCGTTTTGGAAAGGATTGGTATCAATATAAATTGAACATGTTTTTGTTCAGAGAAGTGATAATAATAAAATATGCTTTCAGGGAAACATGAAACTATTTGGGTTTGCTGTTCTTCAATTTTGAGTTGTTTTCATTGTGTGTGTTTGTTTTTTGCTAGGATAATAGAATTGTCGTTTCTGCTTTAGATTTGTGGGACAATGGGACCAAAATGGTAGGTTAACTGGTCCAAATGTGCAAATATTAAATTTTAACTTGTCTCGGTACAAATAAAGAAATGGCATTATATTTAATTTATTTGAGGTATAAGTGTATGGCTAGATGAGCAGTTTGGTTAGATGTTTATTTATTATTGCTAAGGGGCGTTAGATCCAAGAAAGTGTTTGGTGAGACAACAGTGCTAATGTTAATGACATCGCATTGGGGACATCCGACGAGAAAGTAAGACATTCACCATGTGTCTGGGAAATGTGATGGCAGTGGCACTCATGTTGGGGACCATGAGCTTCTAGATCTTTAGCTCACTTACTGCACATGGGCCACTTAACAAACCAAAACTTTAGGTGGAAAAGTTGCTGTTTCACAGTTTCAACTCATTTCCCTAGTGCTGTCTGTGTTTCACTTAGTTTTATCTACTTCTTTGGATCTCCTTTTTATACGCATACTTCCAGTTTCTCAGTTATCACAAACTCCGCAGACCGTATTTCTTAAAGTAAGCTTTGTACAGAGCCTTGTGTTTGTAGAATTGTAGACCACTTTTGTGCCTTTACTTCATGCAGCTAAAATTGAACTTCTAGTTTTTTTTTTTTTTTTAATTATTTTTTTTTTTTATTTTAGCGG
>Ga0214545_1004633_pt1 | contig 25585 bp, 10 predicted proteins | sample CNSS4metaG_FD_160064 | JGI IMG/M metagenome (GOLD analysis project Ga0214545, IMG submission 160064) | Root nodule microbial communities from cowpea collected in UCLA plant growth center, Los Angeles, California, USA - CNSS4 | ecosystem: Host-associated > Plants > Roots > Nodule | place: USA... | reverse complement strand
ATTTCTTTTTTTTTATTTTTTTTTTTTTTCTATATGCTTAACTTTTTCTCATAATTTTCGCAATTATAATACGCGGTTGGTCTATCTGTTTTTGTGGTGCTTATTAATTTCAGAGTACGCAGAGGCAAAGGGTTGTTTTCATTTCCAAATACAAATTTTAATCCATTCCATGAACAAAGACCAAACTTTGATGGTGATACGTTTTTATTGAAACTTATTTAGGGAATTGATTTCTAAATAGATTTGTTTTATATCGAAAATTAACTTAAATCCCTGACCACATAGTAAGATACATGTGATCTTTTTCACTCTCCTTTTCTCTTTGAACCGGAAGTCATGAATGATGGTTGTCATTCATATGTTCCACTAAATTACCTAATTAACGAGAGTGCATTAAATCAGTAAAATCCAATACACGTTACGATAAACTATTAAATGAACGATATATATGGTCAATGCTGTACTGTTGAAAACTTTTGAATGGTCAATGTTATCTTTTTGAATAATCAACATTATCCTTGGCATGGACTTTAACAGCAAATAAATTAAAAATATATATCCATTTAAATAAAGAAACACTAAATTCAAAATTTGTGAGTTAAGGTTTTTTTACACATCCGTTGAGGTAATAGACACCACAGTTTTCCACATCTCCGTCCGCTGAGCGAATTTCAAATTCATCGAGTGAAATATTTCAAAAGTATTTAACAATCTAAAACAACTTTCAAAATATATACATATCTATTTCAACTATCAAATATCATGACATAACATGTATAATTCGATATGGCCAATTATCATGAAACCTAAATGGTTCACACCAATACATCATATATAAAATTGATTCCATTAACCATTCTAAATTAAAACCTAAGCTAACATAATCATAGTAGTCAGACATAATTTATAAATTTTAAAATCTAACGCAAATTAATAAAACATTATCCATCAACCATACAACCACAAACCTTACTGGAATTCTTGAGACAAACTTTTATAGAATGAAGTTGGAATGTTACGTATTGATGTTAAAAAAATTCATGTGAAAGACTGTACTTGTCATAAAAAAAAATTGTTATAGCTTTATTGGCATGGTTAAAATTAGAAGATTGGAAGTACTATCTGGCATAAAACGTAATAACTGAGGAAGGGTTTCATAGTATTTATTTGATATATATTAAAAAGAAAATATTTTGAAATCGGATAGCGGAGTTTTAGGTAGAGCAGAATATGTATATTTATTTCCCCGAAAGCCAAAAAAAGTGTGATAGGTTAACTCATTTGGGAGTTCGTTGTATCTACATATGACCGTATTAAAATGTACCTAAATCCATATTAGTTAAAGTTTGGGCGTTCTGACACATGGCTTAGTTATATTTTTTGTGGTTGGTGTCTGATTAAAATTGTTAGAGATAATAAGATAAGACGATGGAGTGTGTAGAGGGGCGTTGAGAGGGGAAAATAATGATGAAAAGCAAGAGAAGTAAATGAGAGAAAGTTTTTACGGGTGTTAGGGTTTAGTTAGACGTCGAAGGGTGGAGTTATGAAAATTAATACCAAGTTAAGTGAGCGTTGAGTGACGTGAAGTCTTTCATTAACTGCTCTCATCTGCCCCCGTTCAGAACTCAGGGTCCCTTCGCCTTTAAAACCTCACCACCCTCTACCCTCTCTTATTATCATCAAACCTTATTCTCTTTCTTCCTCAACCAATTCTCTTCTTTTTCGACCACTCAACAACAACATGCCTCCAGTGTTGCCGGATTTCTCCAACTCGGTCAAGCTCAAGTATGTCAAACTAGGCTACCAGTACCTGGTCAACCACATTCTCACCCTCACTCTTATTCCCATGATGATCGCCATCTCCGTTGAGCTTCTACGCTTGGGCCCCGACGAGATCCTCTCTCTCTGGAACTCCCTCCACTTCGATCTCGTCCAAATCCTCTGCTCGGCCTTCCTCATCATCTTCATAGCCACCGTCTACTTCATGTCAAAGCCTCGTACCATCTACCTCGTTGACTACGCCTGCTTCAAACCACCCGTAACATGTCGTGTTCCTTTTGCTACCTTCATGGAACACTCCAGACTCATCCTCAAGAACAACCCCAAGAGTGTCGAGTTCCAAATGAGGATTCTCGAACGTTCTGGTCTCGGAGAAGAGACCTGTCTCCCCCCCGCCATCCACTACATCCCTCCCAAACCCACCATGGAGGCTGCCAGGGGAGAGGCCGAGCTTGTTATTTTCTCCGCCATGGACTCTTTGTTTGCCAAAACCGGCCTCAAGCCTAAGGACATAGACATCCTCATAGTTAATTGCAGCCTCTTTTCCCCCACTCCTTCCCTGTCTGCTATGGTCATCAACAAGTACAAGCTCAGGAGCAACATCAAGAGCTTCAACCTCTCCGGGATGGGTTGCAGTGCTGGCCTGATATCCATTGACTTGGCACGTGACCTTCTCCAAGTCCACCCCAATTCAAACGCTGTCGTTGTGAGCACGGAGATCATAACCCCTAACTACTACCAGGGCAACGAGCGAGCCATGCTTCTCCCGAATTGCTTGTTCCGAATGGGGGGTGCTGCTATTTTGTTGTCAAACCGTAGGTCTGAACGTAGGAGAGCCAAGTACAGATTGGTACACGTTGTTCGCACACACAAAGGTGCTGACGACAAGGCCTACCGTTGTGTGTTTGAGGAGGAAGACAAAGAAGGGAAGGTGGGGATTTCACTTCAGAAGGATCTCATGGCTATTGCAGGCGAGGCTCTCAAGTCCAACATCACCACCATGGGTCCTCTTGTGCTTCCGGCTTCCGAGCAGTTACTCTTCCTTCTCACTCTCATTGGGAGGAAAATCTTCAACCCCAAATGGAAGCCTTATATTCCTGACTTCAAACAAGCGTTTGAGCACTTCTGCATCCACGCTGGTGGGCGTGCTGTGATTGATGAGTTGCAGAAGAATCTCCAGCTTTCGGCCGAACACGTGGAGGCCTCTAGAATGACCCTGCACAGGTTCGGAAACACTTCCTCTTCTTCTCTGTGGTACGAGCTGAACTACATTGAATCGAAGGGGAGGATGAAGAGAGGAGATAGGGTGTGGCAGATAGCGTTTGGGAGTGGGTTTAAATGCAACAGTGCCGTGTGGAAGTGCAACAGAAACATTAAGACACCGGTTGACGGGCCTTGGTCTGATTGCATTGATCGTTATCCGGTTCACATTCCTGAGATCGTTAAGCTCTAGGGGGAGAATTGAATCAAAGAAGGAAAAAGAAAGAAAAAGAAAAGAAATCGGTTATTGCTTTGGTTTCAGTAATGAAATAGATGAGTACTCATAACCTTTCTCTGCTGTAGCCGAACCACAGATCTCATTTCTCAGTCATATTGGTTATTTTATCATTTCATATCATATCATATCCCACTTTTTATATCCTTTTTTTTTTCCTGTTTATTTTCCAAACAATTACAGGGCTCTAGTGAATTTGCATAGACTTGTGTTTATTGATGAATATGTGCAACATGTAAGGGAAAGAAAAGTTGAATTTGAAGTTTGTATTTGCCTGCAGTGTTATTGGAAGGTTGTAATTAGGACTTGAAATGTAAGTAGAAGTGGTTTGGTTTGTTGTTGTCGGCGAGATTCTATTAAGTTTGGTTAGCATGAGCCAAATGTATTTAGCAATAAGATTGTGAGGTTGTGTGCGAGGAATGTTACATTTAAGAAACCATATTGAATGTGTTGTGATTGTGCGCCAAAATAATGGCGCCTGCTATTGATTAGTAACACCTACCATTCCCAATCATAAAATTTCATTCGGATACGCAGTTGGCAGGTCCTCCTTTTCTTCCGATGTGGTTGTTTTCAATTGCTCTGGCGTTTGGTAGTGTGCGTGCAATAAATTGATGGTTCCCTTGCTTTACTCACTGCCTTTTTGTCACTGTTGGCAATGGGAGTTGTTCACGGGGTCCATGTTTCGTTATTGGGGGATGGTGGGTATCAACAACTGTTTATTGCTCATCTCCTCAAACATTTTTTTTTTTACGAGTTTACGTCAAAATGAGAACCGAAGTATTTGAATATGATATAAATCTGCAGAAAATGGCAAATGCTGAAAGTATTTGAATATTTAATCTTTTTCCGCTCGACACTAACTGAACCAGCCACAGAATCTGAGCTGCCACTGCACTTCAAAAGGGTCTTTCTTTATAGATTCTCAATTCTGGAGACTTTGACAGAACATGATTTGTGACTATGGACAAGTGTACTTTCTGTTATAAGTTTTCAAGATTGCAAGCATGTGTTAGGAGATAGTGATTAGTGAAGAGTGTGTATTATATTATTATATGAGGAAAATAAGGAACAGAAAGTGTAGGAGAAAATGGTTTTTGTGGAAGCACGAAGTGTAAGTGAAGTAAAAGATGATATACGTATTTGTACGTGATAGGGAGCATGCAATGCAGCAGAATGGTTTGTCTTTTTTCTTTTATTAAGCAGGCATGAGTGTGAGTGTTATGGTGGGTATTTTCTCTTATCTCTGTGGGGGAAAGAAAGAAGGTAAGTGTGATCGAGAATAGAAAGTGCTGGTAAGTTACGTACGTGCGTAGAAATTAGAGATGGTGAAAAGTGAAGTTGACGATCCATCCACCAAACTTTTCAAGACTCATAAAAGATGGGAAAGGCTACTAAGTCGGCTATCACAAATAGAAGAAAGCCAAAACAAAACATGATTGAAATTAATACAGTTTTGTTAGTTCAAGAACGTGACTCACGCCATTATGGTTATGAACTGGCAGGTCTCGCTCCAACGAGCAACACCATTCATTACCATGCTCGCCTTTAATATTATCTATATAGTTAATTTTTTTTTTACAATATATTTGTAAAATAAATAGTTTTGTTTTGTCCTGTTAGGACTTTTTGCTTATATACTAAAGAACAAGCCTGTGATGACGATTTGATTCATAACTCCTTTACTTTCCATAGTCATTCAAATAAACCTTAAAAGGAACTATCGGATTTGTTCATGCTCAGCCTCTAATCATGTCATGTCGATCCTCATATCCATTAATGCCGTTTTTATTGGTTAGACTTTTTTTGTGCCCTTTTATTATATCATACGAATAAAATGAGTCCAAGATGATAAAATTGCAATTTATTAAAGCATATTTTGAAACAGCTGTGTATATAGATTCAGCTACCACGTATGATATTGACTGCTCTGGTGCCAAATTTATAGCTCCAATTTGAATTTTGTTTGATCAAAAAGTACAATGAGGACAAAATAATTATGCCACATCTTAATTACTTTTATCCTTTTTCTCACGGACTGGGTCATCATAACTCTAGTTAAATGACAATTCTTTCGTCTTAAATTAAGTGCTTGTTAGAGTAGGTGAAGTAACTACAATATAGAACTTTAAGGAGTTTCGATACGTGGATATAAAAAAGTTAATAACGTGCTTGTTTGAATCGTTATTGTAAAACTCCCTGTCTATCTTAAAAGATGTTTTTGGGACGGTGTTATTAAAGGGTTAAGGGTCAACCTACTTGCTATTTTCAATACTTCCTTCCTACTACTCACTTTTTTTCTATTCTGTCTTTTTTTTTTTTTCAAATAGTTCACATTCTTTCTTCACCTCTTGAAACATAATCTCTGTTACAGTTTGAGTTACGACTTCTTTCAAATTTATTGAATGCTCCTGCTCTATGTAAGTTGAATTAAACCTTCATCACTTTCTTCGTTTTGTTTATGTTTTGAAGTTTTGGCCTGATTCTATTAGTGGTCATAGTCTCACTGTTCCTTTCTTGATATTGGTTGTTAGCTCCTTAAGTAGTAGTCGTGTTGTGGTGCTCTGTTGTTAGAGATTGTTTGACTGAGTTAATCTCTCTCTAAGGTAAGGAAAACGAGGATTTTAAAACTTTTTTTTTTTATGTTTCTTGCATGTTTTTGGTCTTAAATCATACTTGAAATGTTGGTTTGATGTTCGTGGTTGAGTTTTTTAGTTTTGTTGTTTGATATTTTTGGTTTTTGCATACTAAAACCAGTCAAATCCTGCTATTTTAGCTTAAGCGAGAATTTTTAGTTTAAGCGAGATAAATCTAGCTTAGTAAGAATTTTTAGCTTAAGTGAGAATAATGTAGCTTAAGCGAGAATAATAGAATTCCACATTGCTCTCTGTTCGAATTTTAGCTTAAGCGATAATTTCTAGCTATTAGTCTAGCTTAAGCAAAACCAGTCTAACTTAAGTGAGAATTGCTACAGAATTTTAATTCCTTATTTTAACTTGTGATTGACTGAGTTAATGTTAAAAATATGATCTATGAAGCTATGCATGAATGATGTAGCATTTTTGTAGACGTGTACGTGATGTGTGTAGCATGGGATGATAATTATTCTAAGATAACATGTGGAATGTTGATGATGAAAGAGTTTCGAGGGAAATTCTTGTTGATGGTGTGGTTAGTGTATGTCTTAATATAGGAGATGTCTAGATAAATGAAGGTATTCTGAACTCTGATAGTGACAAGAGATGCTAGTCTTGAGACATGCTTGGGCCCAAAGCATAATGGGATTAACCTTGTGTGTTGTTGGGTGATAATCCCTTGTGTCTAGACTCTGTAGAATTTAGAAACCAACACAAATGCATACTTCCTTTAGAATTCTATATCAAGCGCACAATCCAGATAATTGAGTTTGAGGGTCTTACTCTGTTTACCTTCACATGTCTTGTGTGCTTACTGAAACCTGTTTAAAAATCTGTTTGTATACATATATGATTATTTTTTTATTTTATTTTTAGCTTACCCTTTTTCTCTCTATGTTTGTGTTCTCTGTTTGACTTTTCCTTTTTGCAATGATCACCAAATACTTAGTGTGAACAGACGTGTAGATTCTTGCGAATCATTTAGATGGTGGTGATGCTGCTGTCTAGTCTTGGACGCAGTAGCTAATGCTCTTTTGAGCACCTTTTGTCTAACTGTTTTATTTTGCAACTCTTTATTCTGTGAGCACTCTCAAGTTAAACGGTTACATGTCTAACTTAAAGCTTTTAGCCTTGTTCCTTAATATTTTTTAGTTCAGTATATTATGGATAATTTTAGAAGGTTAATTCTGATATAGTTGGTCGGTGCTCTATTTTTGTTCTATAAACATGTGATGTTTTATGTCTGTGTTAATTTGAGATGTTACAATTATTAATAGATGTCTCATTCTAGAATATATTTTTGAATATAGCATAGTTTAGTTTAATAGTTTTATTTAGGAATATTTCAACTTTTAAAAGCTAAATTAATATCATAAATCAGTACAATATTTTTTTTAAAGGATATTTTACTTTTTTGTATAATTAATATAAAATTAATCAATACTGTGGCAAAACATATACTTCAGATAAGTGTATTAACTTAAATCATTCTTGATTTTAGATGAAAACATTTTATTAATCAAATTAGAGTTTTGTCTAGACTTATAAAATATTGTATAATTATAATTTTTATTTATATGTTTTCTTGATTGGCTTACAATTTATAAGAGTTAAATGTTATAAGAACAAAATATCTACATACAAAAATTATATAAATGAAATTTATAGAATGATTCTATTTTTCAATTTGGTATTAAAGATTTTTTTCCCTTGAATTATTGAAGATCTTAAGAGATGGTAAAGAAACCATTTCCAGTGGTAATTAATTTGAAAGTGTAGGACAGATCGTTCTAAATAAATCTAATTATGATATATGATCACATCTAAGAGAGATTAAATGAGAGGAAAATTTGTGCTACATTTAGAGAGAAGTGAAACTTTTTACAAAAGAATCACCAGATATAAAAATTGGTACGTTAAAAACTTGAAAGTGAAAAGATGATTGATGTCATGAAACCGAATTTTTTAAAATGTATCCTCGCTTATTCACTGTCCTTGACATTTGGAGTGCTTTGTCAAATAAATTTACGAGGTAAGTGATAAGTTACAAGTGTTTGAAGTGAATCAAAGAACATTTCCGACAAAAGAAAATAATAAAATGCTAACTTAATATAATGAGAGTTAGTTGTTATTTTAAGTACTTGGATCATCGCGACAAAATTTTTCATGGTCCACAAAATAGTCATGGTTTTGTACAAGGAATTGACACTTAATCTACAAAATGTTCACTGAACAACTTTATAAACCGAATGTGTGATTTTTATTTTTTTTTATTTGACCTTATCATGACAGTGAAGCAGATAAAACAATCAAAAAGTTCTAAAAAGGACAAGTACAAATATAACGAATAAGGACGGTAATACCGATCTATGATACTATGAAAAATGATTGAATATTCTAAGTGGCGGAACCATGAACAATAAAGAATAATTCAAAAAGAAAAATAATAGGTTGATACTCAACATTTGATATTTTTTTTATCATCTTAAAATTAATTTGTAACTCAAAACAAATTAACTTGTAACGTATAAATATAATAAAAAAAGTGGTCAGTGGGTATGAACTTATATTTTTTCTTAAAAAAGAAACTCAACTGTTGTTAACGTAAACCAATGAGAAAAATGACGAAAAGACGTCGTACTTGCTACAACTACATGCAGTGATGATTCTAATGATAAGGTCTTAATAAACATATCTATTCTTTTCAATTATATATGTACAATTGATTTTGTATATTTCGATCATGTGATTTTGATGTTAGACAAATTAAAAATCTTAAACATTTCTCACAAAAGCGAATCAATAAATCTAGTCTCGTTAGATAAAGAATTATTTCTATTTTAGTGTACTTATGGTTTTATTAATTAAACTCATTAAATGGAGTGTTTCTTTTTTTACAAATCGTGTTACATTACAATATTTTTACCCTTTTGTCGGGACTCTAAACCAATGGATTCGCATATTCTAAATCATAGATTATTTTCTCACGACTTTCCCTCTGAAGCACTTATTTATTATAAAGTGTTACACACTATATCCCCCAGTCTTTTTCAGCCAAGTAAATGTTATTCATAAACCCCCAACAAGGGGCTCCATTAATATCACACATTATTATATCAGTAAATTGACCTTGATGCAGTGTTTAAAATAGTTTTCAATTTGAACTCAAATCACAAAATCAACTGGAGTTGACGAAACTAACATTTACTTAAATTGTTAAACCGCTACTAAATGAGTTAAAATGAAACAACGACTTCACAACATCACATACATAATAAGATGTAATGGTTATTTTCTTTTACAGATGTGTGTGTTGAGAGATTGAGGCTTAATGAATGAAAGTTGGCATAGTCAGAATACTTATTTAAGATGTTGTGGCAGCTAAAAAGTTACATAGAATTTCGTGTAAAGGTGCCGTATAGGTAAGAATGTTTAATACTCCCTACTAATGGTTACAAAAGATATAATAGGTGGCGCTTAATAGTTGCATCAAAATGAAGTAACTAGTTATGGATTACTTTGTTGTGACTTGTCATCAACTTTTTATTTTTGTCATCAAACTCATCACTGTTTTGGTGGATATGACTTGGATAGAAAAAAGCTGAGTCCTGAAGAAGCACACCAGATTTACTAGCTATGAGAGGAAAAAAAGAAAAAGCTTGCAGCGGAGAAAGATTTTTCTATCAGATTGATTGCATTGTAAATGATTCTACGATATGCTAATAACCTTCAAAAGTGTGAAAATACGAGTTTTGCTTCTCTGATCAAGAAATTTGTAAGATCTTTATTTCTTGGAAATGCAAATGGTAGTTCAAATTTTGCATTAGGTAGAATTTAATTAAGGTTTTAAATCGAAAGTGTTGTCATTTATATGAATCAAGATGAAATTACATTTATGTAATTCCTCCCTCATTAATCATTCCACAAGAAAAAAAAAACGACCATTTTTTTTGCCGACAAACCACTGGTGATGAAAAAAAAAAAACTGAATCAAAGAACGATAAACTAAAATCCAATCACACAAAAGAGATCATAGGTCAGAAGTTATCGAAACAATATAAATCAGAAAAAAAAATGCTTACATTAAAAAAAAAATCAATGTTCTCAAAATTATTCTTCGAAATAAATAGGTATGTATCTTGTAAGTTTCATAATATCAATAAATCAAGCAGAATATTAACAAACAAAAAACACAATGTAGTAATGAACCTTTAAGATAAAGTAATTGCCGAATTGACTTAAATTATAAAAATAACATACATGATATATGTAATCGCGTTCGTACAAAACATGTAGCGTTAATTTAAATTTCATAGAAAACGCCAGATTCAATACAGAGAACAAAATATAATAAGTTATATTACTTTTTAAATAGAAGAAATAGCTGTTAAAATGGACGGGAAAGGACGTAAAGAACAACGGAGAGGCTATGTACAATTAAAATAATCAAGATGCGGTGCAAAATTAAATTTGAAAGAATAATGAAGTTCGATACAAAAATTGGGCTTTTTCTTGCTTTAGTAGTTGGCCCATTTTTCAAAACGTATATCCAATCAACCTCATTCGGGCTCAGTAGAAATGGGTCAAATGAAGCTTCTTTTTGTTTCTTTATGTTTTGGGCTAATTTAGAATTCGGAAACAAATTACATTAAAAAAAAACGACATTGAGGCTTGAGTCTCGTGAAGATAACAATACTACAAAAATCAATCCAAGATAATAAACTACAACATACTATTAAACGGATATGATTATAAGAAATAGTGACCACAATGCGATAAGAAGACAGAATTAATCTTCTAGTTATATTTTTTTTATGTATATAATTTGTTTGAGTTTGTTGCATTACTTCAATTTTGCGAGCATAATACTTTTGTTCATTTTTTTTTTTACTTTTACATCCAACATCTTTTTAAGCAATGAATTGAATTATAAATTTTTCCATGAAAAAATATTTTTGAAAATATACCATTAGTCTAGAAAAAACAGATTCATTGGTTAAATATATCTGAAACATAACTCAACCCACTGTGGACTCTTTAATTTTATTAAAATCTAGACTTTTCAATTACATGTTTCTAATAGAAACTCAAAAAAGACACAATGGGAGATTACAATATTTTTAACAAATATTTTATAATTGATAGTTTTTAAATTGAAAGATAAAATAGTAACTTAATGAATAACTGCACTTTTTTTTATCCTCGCATCTTCTTTCTCTATTCTAAGTTCCTTTAATCCTTTTCTATTTTCTCTGTAATTTTATGAAATGATTTTTTTATAGCTTTCATTCTCAGATCATATTTTATGATAAAAAAAGAAATGTAATAAATATTGAATAATTTTTTTTAGCTTCTTTGGAAGTGGAGTATACTGTATTTTCCTTAGTTTTAGAGTTTTAGAGAGTTTCTCTTAAGAATACAAACTTGATATATGAAGATAACTATTTTTAATAGCTATAAATTATGCATAATGTGTTTTAATGCTCTTGAGATTTTAAAAGTGCTTATATAGTTGGATTTGAATTTTTAACAATTTTAGGTTCCAAGTAGTCGACTTAAGAATAAACAATTAAATGAATGAAGAGAAGGTGCGATAAAAGAAATAAAAATGCATTTGAAACTTGAGAAGATGGAATTGATTGCTCTGACTTGTTTTTTAACATTGAATACTTACAAATTGTTGACTTGGTATGCATCTATATCATAGTGCTTTTAAATTGAGGTTTAAAAATTGGTAAGAAGATGAAAACTAATTATTTTAGATCGAATGCATATTCAGTGATTCTATAAAATTTTCTGGTTTTGTATAAAACCATCCCTAAATAAAAATACGCTCAAATATTATGAAAAAGAGAGAGTAATAGACTAATTCTAAAATTAAATTATAAATTCAAGCGTAATTAAAAGTGTTATTAATTAAATTCGTCGAGAAAATGACTCTAATGAAAAATTGTCATAAAAGAAAATCATTGACTCTAATATGCATATTTGATTTACTCTGAAACAACCGAACAAATATCTTTCTCCCTTTCCGTCTCTTAATTTTTTGAAAGTGATTTTTTCTGTCTCTCTCTCCTTAGAGAAATTATATAGCAAATACTTTTAAAAAAAAAATTAAATTGAATGATTTTTTTTTTCGAAAGAACAGAACAAAAATGGCAGATTTGCAATGACTGTGTTGATTAAAAAATATGTTGGTAATTTATTGGTAAAAGACGGAATTTTACATTTACGAAGGATGTTGTAAAAAACGACAAGGTAATAAAAAGAATATAAAAATGTACTTGTTAGTGGGTATTTATCTTTGAATGCGTAGATTTGAGTATGAAGTATCTGACAGAATAAGATTCCAAATTGACACGTGAAAGGGAAGAAGATGGTAATGCTATTGTCCTTTTCACCTCCAAGAATATGTTTCCCCATCACAATTCTTTCTCTATGCTTTCCAAATTTTGCATTTCACTCTCCATTTTTACTTTCTACTTTCAGAATTCCTAACTCCACATCACTCTTTCATAATTCTCAAATCCTTATCCATAATACTTTCCATGTCACTGTATATAATTATATCCATTCGTTTCTTTTTTCTCTTTTTCCATCACTATATAATCATAATATTGGATTTCTTTTTCCTAACCTAATTCAGGACAAGTAATCAAAATTGGATTGATTTTTCAACTTAGAACCTTACATCTTTCCTTGAGGTAGGTTTCATGTTTATCGGTGTACAAGGCAAAAATTCCTTCTTATGCTATTCTTTTCAAACACCCAACTCATTAACATAGCACTCTCTTTCTTTGTCTAATATTGGTCAATGTTTAAGTTTTTTTTTTTCTTTACATAAATTAAGAAAAACAAGTATTTCAAAACAGCACTTCATCTCCTCTAATCTACTCACCTCGTCAAGTAGTCCTCTAACATTCTTATATAGTAACTAATAAACACTTATATCATTAGAAAATAGTATTTGTAATTAATAGATTCATGGTTAAATTATCTTTTTGTCTCTCTATTTGTCATCAAATTTCATTTTGGTCCTCACGTTTTCCGTTGTTTCAATTTGGTCCTCATTTTCTTAAAAATGACTCAATTTGGTCTCCACTGTTAACTTTGACTAGACAGTGTTAAAGTCAACGCCACGTGTCAATTTCTGTTTTTTTTTAATATTTTTAATATTTTTAATTTTTTATATTTTTTTATATATTTTTTAATTTTTCTTTTTGACAGATGTCACTTCACAGTCGTGCCACGTGTTAAAGTGACTCAATTTGGTCCTTATATTTGTTTTTAGTTTCAATTTAGTCATAATTTTTGTAAAAATGAAACAATATTGTCCTTCCTCAAATTGACACTAAATTTACTTTTTTATAAATTTTATGGTGATATTCTTACTAAAAGTAACGTTTTTATTAAATATTTCTATAAATATTTTAAATTAACTTTAAATTCTACACAAAACATTAGACTTTGATTTTGTTTTGAACTTGAAATTTAGTTCCTAAGTTTATGTGTGACAAGTTATTTGATTTTTAATCTTTACCAAGTTTGTATAATATGATACACTTGATGCCTTTATATATGATGATAAAATTGTTAATTTTTGAAATTAAGTTTGGAGTTTAACTTTGTTTAATAATAAAACTAAAAAAAATTTATTTAAAAATATTTCTATAAATATTTAATAAAAATGTCAATTTTATTAAGAATATCATCATAAGTTATATAAAAAAGATTAAATTGAGTCTCAATATAAGGAGGGACAATATTGTTTCATTTTTACAAAAATTGGAACTAAATTGAAACTAAAAACAAATATAGGGACCAAATTGAGTCACTTTAACACGTGGCACAATAGTGAAATAACACGTGTCAAAAATAAATAAAAAAATTCAAAAAAACCATAAATTGAAACGTGACATTGACTTTAACACCGTCTTGTCAAAATTAATGGTGAGGACCAAATTGAGTCAATTTTTAAAAAAATGAAAACCAAATTGAGACAACGAAAAACGTGAGAAGTACAATAAAATTTCATAAAAAATAGAAGGACCAAAATAGAGGGACCAAAAGAATAATTTAACCTATATTCATTTAAAAAATAAGGTTCTTATTAGATAGGAGTAAAGACTATACGACATGTATGACATGGTTCATTAATAATTTGTAAATAAAGGTTTGAATGCGCATGATATGTTAATTTGTTTGGTATCTTGCCAACTTGGGAAGAACATGATTATTGTCTAATGAAGTGTGTGAAGGGACTTGACAAAATAACCTGATCTACTAGGACGCCTCATATTTGTGGTTATTTCCAGATAAACTATGACAGATGTAACTCTATTATCCAAAATCCAGGGGATCCAAGTCATGTATACACACTCAGCAGCAATAACTTGCAGACAAACTCAAGTAGGGTATACATTTAGCTGGCACCGCTGCATTGGCTACACTCTCACACTGAACCCAATAGATATATAATTGGTAAAAAACCCCAAAAGTGATTGAGGAAGAAGAGAAAAGGGGACCACAGAACAAAAGTCTTACCCTTTTAACGTCACTGTGAGGCTGAGGCAACAGAAACTACCAAATCTATCTCACTCAGATATTTCTAGCAAGACGGGAGTAGATTAACTATTTTTTGTTTCCGATATGGGATTAAAATTTGAAAAGCCCATGCTCATCCACAGGGCAAGTGGGTCACCACGAGAAATCGCTCTGATTAGAAATCTACCCAATGAGGAAGCAGAGAAAAGGATGAACTTTCCATGTTCCACCAATGAAAAACCAGATAAGGCGTTGCATTGTGGACCCCAAAGTTCACTCCCTTTCACTGTAGGAGGTCCCAAAAGTGCAAACCCGAACGATCTCTCACTGTTAAATGGAATGCAAAAGCGTCTCTGTGGGTCACCGTTCACACTCACACACACCCCTTTTTCATCCAAAATAATAATCATTGTATCGTATTCCCTCCCCTGTAACCAAACCCACACTGTAACCCGATTCCCCCGTTTGATATTTGGCTTCAAATTTTGTTTGGGTGTGATGAGTACAGCAAAGAACGCGGCAAACGCGGTTGGAGGCAAAACGGCAAGAGCATGCGACAGCTGCATAACCAAGCGGGCACGTTGGTACTGTGCCGCTGATGATGCTTTTCTCTGCCAGGCCTGTGACTCTTCGGTTCACTCCGCCAATCCTTTGGCTCGCCGGCACGAAAGAGTTCGCTTGAAAACGGCGTCGTACAAGTCCACCGACGAACAACAACAACAACAGCAACCTCCCACTTGGCACACTAAGAAAGCTCGAACGCCCCGACACGGGAAACACTCTCGTAGCAACAATCCCTTCCATCTGGTCCCAGAAGTGGGTTCGGAAGAGGTGAATTCCCATGACGAGAACGAGGAGCAGCTTCTTTACAGGGTCCCCATATTCGACCCTTTTGTTGCTGAGCTATGTGGGACCAATAGCTCTTCTCCTTCTTCGGTGACTTCAACTGATCAAGGAGCAGCAGCTGCCGTGGCCGAGGCCGAAAACAAAGGGTTTCAGAGCAATGTTTTTCATCACAGTAATAATGAGATGGAAAACCTGCATGGGATGCTTCCTTCCGACGCAGAACTTGCTGAGTTTGCGGCTGATGTTGAGAATTTACTGGGTAGGGGGCTTGAAAACGAGTGCGTGGGGATGGAGGATTTGGGACTGATTGATGCGAAGGAGGAGGAGTGTTCGGTGGGTAGTGGGGGGGTGAAGGTGGAAGAGGAAGAGAGCCCTGAGATGGAGATGGAGATGGTGGGGAGAGATGTATCGTTTGAGTTTAGCTTTGATTACGAGACGTGTGAAGAGGTGAAGGAGAAGATTTGTGATTTTGAATTGGGGAAGGAGAAGGGGAATGAAGAAGAACTGGGAGAGAATGATGAGGTGAAAAAGAAGAAGATATCGTTGCAGCTTGATTACGAGGCAGTGATTATCGCCTGGGCTAGCCAAAAGTCTCCTTGGACCACTCCTGACAAACCAAACTTGGACCCCGACGAGTGCTGGCACGAATGCATCGTATGTACTATTGTTTCTCCTTTTTCATCTCTCTTTTCTTATTAATTGCCACCAACTGTTAGATTCGCCATAACTTTTCTTATTAAGGGTGATGTGATGCTTGTTTGATTATGTGACTAATGATGTTTAACTTAATTAAGCAGGAAAGTTATGGAAGGGGAATTCATGATCCTTATGGTGAAGTGGGTGGATTTGGGATTCATCCGGTGATAATTGACGGAGGCAGAGAGGCAAGAGTGTCAAGGTACAGAGAAAAGCGCCGAACAAGGTTGTTCTCCAAGAAAATAAGGTACGAGGTTAGGAAATTGAATGCAGAGAAGAGACCCAGAATGAAGGGGAGGTTTGTCAAGAGGGCTTCCTTTGCACCATCCACATTTCCCTTGCTAAATCATTAAGACCTCATTCAAGTTTTGTTTACTATTTATTTCCTAAATAATATATTTTTGCTTTTTGTTTTATTTTCTCATCTTTCTGTATAGCAATTTTGTTAAGTTAATAAACGCAACAAATTTATAATCATGTCTTTAATATATACTGTAAGTGATGAGTCTTTTGTGAAGAAAATTTCTATAGAAAAAACAACACAAATGAAATTGGAGAGATTTATAAAGTTTTTACCTCATATGTTGTATAATGTTTTCCTGTACATGATAAAATTTAGACTCACTCAAATTTGTAATTGTGATAATGTTTCACATCTATACTCATGAGTAATTTCTTTTTTTTTAATTCCTGTAAGAGTTCTTCAAATTACATATCAGTTATCCCTGCAAAATACATACTAGTTACCCCTGGTATAATTTTAGTTTACCTTTAATTATTCAAATATCGTCATAAAATCAGAACTAAAATTAGAAGTTCCTAAGTTATATTTCACAATCTTTCACAAGTTTAGTGTACACATGTACGAACTTTAATAACCATAAACATATTTTCAACTTTCAAAAATATTTTTTTATTTGGTCTGACTCAAAATATCAGGGACTCGTGACAAAACTTATATTAGAATCTTACAAAGATATATATATATATATATATATATATATATATATATATATATATATATATATATATATATATATATTCCGTGATTTGAGTTTCGTCAAATTAAAAACGAATTGATGATGTTACTAAAAAATATAAATTCGATTAAATGTTAAAGACTGAAATTTGTCTATCATTTTTACTGGAAAAATCATTAAATATTTTTAGAAAAATGTACGATTTCTAGTACAATGATATTTGGGTACACTTATTTTATACTTTTAAATGTTAATCAAATTATTATAATCATTTTATTAAATTATATAATAATTGTATGTTAACTTTATATATGAACTAATATATTAATTATAACATATTTAAATATTACATAATTGTTAAAAAAACTCTCTCAAACTTCTCATAACCATCATTAACATTAACATTGTGATAACTTGAAATATCAATTATCAATTAGATGTAACATCTTAACTTTTTTGGTAGTTATGATGGAAACATGACGCACTCATGAATAACATACCCCCACCATGCGATTAATATTTTTACTGTTATTGTTGAGCATCAGAGAAAAGTTGATCTTTTTCATTGAGCCTAATAAACAATGTTTTACATAGATTAAAAAATATATATATTAAAAAGAAAAATAAAATTAGCAACGGTTAAAATTAATAATGAATTTTATTGCCATGTGTTGATTGGCAATGAAGGTAAGAGTGAGTTCCAACGACTCTCTTGAATACACCTACACCAGTTTCCTTCTGGATACAACTTATATCACATTTTGAGTGATCATGATTACAAACATGTTTCGAAGCAGAACATAACTGATATAGATTTCCAGACACAAAACCTTAAACTAATATACTATTTCGTTAGTGTAACTATAATTTCTTTTGATGTCCCTTCTCTTTTTCTGGCTCATTCTCCAAAATCCTGATATGATGACCCAATCTAAATTGGGCTTCTGTTTCTTTAATTATTGGGCCTAATATCTTTCTTGATCCTTTACACTAACTAACGGGCTGGGCCTGATTCTTCCCGCACCTCTATAATTTCATCCTGCACTCATATATACTAAAAGATTATCATTTTAGCATCTAGTTTAGGATTTTTATTTTGAGTTATAAAATGCACAATCTAATGGCGTTCTGGAATACAATTCAGGAGTAACTATTGTCCTTACAATTTTCAATTTCCTACTTCATAGGGAACTTGGTGCATGATCTCAAACATGGCTTGCAACAATTGCTTTCTATGATCACTTTTCCTTATCTGTATATAAAGTCAAACGAATAGTAATAACCAGTAAAGTGGGAAAATTTTCTACTCTTGAGATTGATATAGATTGTTGGTTTGACTTTGTATAGAGGCCGCAGAAGCTTTGCACATTTTGGTCTAAACAAGATGATGTTAAACTCAAAGAAAGAGTTTGAGGGTCTTGTTTTGATGCGAGGAATCTTGCTGAATGAGATGAGAGTAGGTTTAGGGGATTGTGGGTAAACCACCTTTAACTGTGCGTAAATCATGTGCCTTCTAATACCATTCTAGGATGGTATCTTCTGATTCTGTTTTCCTCTTTGTCCATGTACCAAAAAGACATTCAATTCAGAGGAACCAACTCATAGTTCTTTTTCAAAGTGTAGCTATCATCTAAATTACTTTCCACTTTTATACTTCCTTTTATTCCCTTTCTTCTTAAGATATTTTTAAAAACTAGTGAACTTAAAGTTGTCCTATCTTTCGATTAATTCCATAACAGTAACAAGATTGAGATCTCATCTAGCAGTTATCTTAGTTCAATGCATGTACAGTGCTGATGAATAAATCTCTGTACAGGGTCGCAATACATCTGATTATAATGTTTAGATAGCAACAAATTACAATTAAATGAGTAGAAAATTCATACTTTTTTCTATCAGACAAATCTCATTCAAAATGAAAAATATATCTTTATTACAAGTGTCTTAAACTTATACATAGAAAAAGGCATGATACCATTCTAGAACAAGCAACAACTTTCAGCTTTTAACACTGATTTTTTCCTATAGTTTGGAATTGACTGAGAAATCATTTACATCTTTTCTAATATCTTTTCCTCCTTAATTTAGTGACTTGAAGATGGCAACAACATAAGAATGGAAGAAGGATGAATGAGCTTAATAAGTGTCTCTTTGGTATCCCGAATTCCACAGAGATCACGAGTTATTGTCGAATGGCAACATAGATGATCAGCACAAACGAGGATACCCCACCCAGCAACAGCAACATAGATATTTGAAATCAAGGGAGGGTGTATTTAGTATTTGGCAAGGAATATTGGTCAAATAATAATAATGATGAGAAAAAAAGGAAGCCAATAGATAGAAGAAGATGGAGAAAGGGTAAAGAGAATTGGTGAGCAAGACACTGCGCAACTTAAAATGCATCGAAGGGCTAAACCTAAAATTGTCTTCACAAGAAGAGTGGTGAATGAAATTGAAAGTTGATTCCAAATCCAAAATGCTACGTGACAAAGGAGCAGACTACGAATCACTGACAACTTTTATTAAAACCTCTTCTTCGCCGCATAATACGTAGCGCTTTCCTTCATCAATGTCTCTGCCATTCTCGCTTTTTTCCTCTAGTCCCTCTCATAACCACCTATTTACCCTTTCTTCTCTTCTTTGGGTTTTGCAACATACCACCAACACATAAACCAAAACCTCACCCTATAAAACCAACAAAAACTAATCAATTCCCTTGAATTCAACCAAATCACACTTTTCCTTCCTTTTTTATTTTTTTATCTGTTGGCCTTTTCAATACTGCGTGCCTGTCTTCACCACTTTTCTTAGAATGAGACACAAAAAGTCATCATAAAAAATACAAACCAAGTCTTCTAAAGAAACATTACTTTTCAATGACTAAGTCACCTTTTTTTTTTTCAAACCGAACTTACCTAGTACTTCTTCTCCTCTTTCATACCAAACTTTAATGTCGTGGTGAACTTAGTTATTACTTTAATAAAGGTTTATAAAATGAATGTGAATGGCTAATGACAATAATACATATTTTATATTGATAACATAGAGACAACTTATTCATTTCTTTCATCAATTTTTATTGTCCTATATAAATATATTCTTAAACAGAAACCTTACAAAGAGACAATATGAAATTAAAATTTCTAACTTTTTCAAAAATTTTGACAAAGTTACATATTGACAAATTTAATATTATTAATAGAATCAACTAGATTTCTACAGTCTGAGAAATTAAGCTTTAAATTTGGAATATGCTGAGAGTACAAAATATCTAATAAGTATGTAACACTTTAAAAAATTACTCTTACCCATGAGATCTTTTATTTGTTATGTTACATATATAAGGTAACGAGATAAAGAAATTTTCATTATAAATTTGCTTAAACTAGTATTATTTTTTCTATCAAAATTGGAAAAATGTAAAAAGTTTCAAAAGCTATTTGCAAATTAACATTAATTAAAAATATCATACAAAGTTTTAACTTGAAACACAAAGTAATTTAGGCTATAGTTACTTTCCCTAAAAATTGAGTATTATTTGAAGTACAAACACTTTAGATAGTGTATTATTTGAATACAACTATTCCTATGTAAACATTTGAGTGTTTTTTAGAACACAATCATTACCAACTTAAATAACTATGTATTTTTTTGAAAAATAGTCATTCATGGCTAAATTAAATATTTTGAACACATTTATTCCTAGGTAAACAATTATCAGACGTAGTCACTTCTCGTTAAACCCTTTATTTATACAAAAGGTGTGATCTAAACAATTATAATAAGTTTTGTTTATTAAGAGAGGGAAGCATCACGAAAATGTCAGTATTCTTACTCAAAAACTAAAACTTAACAACTAGTAAAGATTACAAGATCTTCATTGTTCTTATCCTGATTTTTGTTATCTACATCATCATCTTATTTTTTTTCCAAAGAAATATATATATATATATATATATATATATATATATATATTGAGAAGGAAAGCATAATTATAGATCCTTTTAACTTCATTATGAAGTCTTACACAATTATTTTTCTTTGTCTTGAGCTTGAAAATGTATTAATGTTCTTCAAGCAACCTTGAATGCACATATATATTTTTATGCATCTCTTTGATACACAATACAACTTATCACACCTCAATCACGTAGCTTCTTTCCAAACTTGGGTAAAGCAAAGAGCTTGATGTGGCTAATTGTTTTTGCAGGACTACCATTTCGCCTTTTCAAAAGTTGCTTGTTTGAAACAACTCTAAGGACTTTCATGAAACAACTCTTAATTGACATATTATATACCTTATTATTAAACACATAATCAAAACTATATATAGTATTTGATCAACTTTGCTTTAACATTTTCTATAAGTTCATTCTAAGAGATTTTCTTTTTCATAAGCTAATTTATAGAAAAAATCATATAATTATTGTTTTTTTTTCTCTCTTAAAAGAAACTTGTGGAAAAGTTTGTAGAAATAGTTCATGTACTATATAATATTACTTCAAGAAGACCACGTTTTGAAAATTCCCTTTGTATAAGAAAAAGTAAGGTTAATTTAATATGTCTACGTTAACCTTGGTTGTCTTCACTGTTTTTTCTCTTCTTCACGCTAATGAAACTCAGTTGTCAAATTGCGTTTATGTTTTGTTTATAATTTTTCTCATGCTGTCATTTTCCTCGTTCGACAAGATTGCCGCATTGATTAAATTGTTTAATCATGTTAGCAAATTATAGTGAGAAGTCTACTAATATAATATTGTCCTCACAATGTGTACCACCATCAATAATTCAGGAAAAAAAGATGCTTTGCCAACAATAATTTACTTATTTGGAGGACTTCTCATAATTCAAAATTATTCCTCTATTTGTTTGTACATATAGTAGTGACATCTCTACAACAACCAAGATTAATTGCCTTATTTTTCTTTACATCTCATTGCTTTTTAAGAATAATTTTCTGTGTGTGATCCAATCCCTTGTAAGCTGATTTGCAACATATATTTTCTCTATATCACACAAAGTTTAATGTGTACAAGTAATTTAAGTGTGTACTAACAGAAACATGTCAAACCAAAAAGTGTTTGTACATAATAACTTTTTTCTGAGTAAAATCTATAGAAAGTTAATGATGAGTCAAACTGAAATGGATCTTCCAAACATGTCTCCCGCAAACAAAAAAGTTGGATGCTTTTATGACTTGAAGAGGGATCTACGCTGAAGTGAATTTTAGCTTATATTTGGCCAAGTCAAACTTTTCCACGCCAAATAATATAAACTAAACTAAAATGAAATTAAATATGACTCAACTTTTTCAGACCACGCAGTGAATACCCGCAGACACATCAATAGACTATTCAGAAATGAATAAGCCAACTTCACTCACTGGAAACCAACGGATGAGATTTTCTGATGAAAGTTTAGTCCTTCCCATCAGATTCCAAATCAGATCTTTTGACAAAACTTTTTAGAAAACTGAGAAGTGTAGAGAAATGAACAATCCCCAATTCGCCAAGGAAGCAACAAGTCATGTGAGAGAAACAATAAATAAAGATAAAAAACTTACCAAATGCAGCAGATCATGTTGCAGCATCACCCACAATATATGCACACTGCGCATTCAACCTCAGTAAAGCTCGATTAACTTTTTCCTATTTCTATATTTTACGAGCCACAACTCATCAATTTAGTATTCGGAATCCCAAAAATAATATTTCAATCCCTCAGATTATTACACTCATTATTTTATTATACCATCAAACACTTTATCGTTGATAATGAAGGAAGCTGTGTTATTGGTTTCTGCACTCAGAGAAGAAGAGAGAAAGTAATTGTTTTACACTGCTATACCCAAACCTTAGAACCATAGATTGAAGGCATGAATCTCTGCCTCTGTTACTGCGTATATCCGCAAGTTTTTTTTTTTTTTTTTCAGCTTCCCTTTCTCAAGCACAAGGAAGAAAAAAAAGGTAAATAACAAATAACAAAGGATTACAAAAAGTATCCAACGAAAATAGACTCTATACTTAACATTCCTCAACGTCTTCTATATACAAGCTTAACATTGGTGATTATGATAATTCATTTCGGATACTTCATGGATGAGAAGTTAAAAAAAAAAATCTGAATATATAATACCAAAATACCACCGGTTTTCCCTCATATTCTACATCAAGAAGACACATTACTGGATAGAAAATGATGAGAAAAACGTGGGTATTTTGGATGAACATATATATGTAAACCAGAATAAATTCAATACTGGAGAGACAGAAAAGAAAAAGCACAGAAGAAAAAAAAATGAAAGATGGAAAATTGGATGGGAATTCTACTGGTTAATTATGGAGAGGATCTGGGCAACTCGGTACTCTTCTTTTGGCTTCATCAAAGCCCTTTTGGGTTGTGTTGGTGCGAGCAAGATGAGTCCTTCCATTGAAGTACTTGTTGAACAGATCCTCCTTCCTCTTATTGTTATCATTCACACTGCCATGACTGAATTCCACGTCGGGCACTGCATTTCCTGGGAGCACACGAATCCCCTCAACCTGGCACGTGTGGCACGTATGCAACGCCACGAGCATCAGCACCACACACGCATAGAAGATGACCCTTCTGCCGCCGGCAACCAACATGGCAAGAGAATAAAACACATAAATTTTGGAAGCCAATTCCCCAAACACCCTCTTGTTTTTCTTCTTGTTTGTTGCTAAGTAGTGTTTTGTTGAAAGCTGAAGAAAAGTTGTGTAGTGAAGAAAACAAAAGAAAAGAAGATAAAGGAGAAGTTGGAGTTTTGTTATAGGAAGAAGGAGTGTGAATTAAGAGAAAAGTGTTTGTGTTGAGTCTGTGAGAGAGAGAAAAGAAAAAAGCAAAGAATTGACGGCTAGTTATTTGAGGAGAGAGATGCATGGTGTTTGTCTGTCTCATGTAATGGCCATCCCACAGTGGCCCACGTGAAACAAAAACCCGCAGTGCCCGCTAATGCAAGTTACTATATTATTAATTTACTCACTTAGCCACATGCTCTTCTCTTCTCGTACAATTTCGCTGCATATTCATTTATTATCAAAAACTATTTCACCATTTTTCATATGAGATGTTTTCGGAACTCATTCCAGATCATACATCATCCTCAAATTCTCTTGTTACACCTCTCTTACTACAAATTAATTATTTTCAACAACAATTAGCTTCTTTCAAACACCTTTTACTTTGTAGATCTGAAGATTCATTAACCTAAAAAAGGCTTAATTAAACTAAAAAAATTGTTATGATGAGTTTTAATTAAGAGTGAGAAGATGGAGTTTGAAATTTACATAGAATAGGTATATGTCGGTGAGAGACAGTTGGGGAGGAGAGACACCATTTTGAGTTTGCAGACTGTGCATTGAATTTGAGCAGTCCGTGACTTGAATTGAATGTTTTAATTATAATTCTGTCATTGATAACATAACTGTTTTTCTTATTCTTCAAACCTCAGACCTCCATACCCACACCATACGGCAATTCAAATTCACAACCATATCTCATCCTAGATCATGTTTCACAAAAATCTTCTTTCATATCCCAAATAACAAAACTACTTACTAGACCATATAACAAAATTAATTCTTAAATTACATCATTAATGTGAAAATAACATGAAACCACATTGAGGTTGAATATTGTTATCTGTATTAAAATGTGGACCATGCTAATTATTATTAATCAGAATAATTATAATATTTCAATGACTCTGACAAAAGATATTATTATGTATAAATGCACATATGTGTGTGGAAAAGTTATATTGAAAATATATAGATTTAATTTTACTGAAAAATAATTGATACACGTGTAAAAATTAATTATAATTCTATTAAATGAACTAGTTGGTTAAATAAGTTATAAGTTAATCTAAATATTATAGCCATTGAAAAAATAAAGCAACTGATAAGAATTTTATTTATTTATATATATATATATATATATATATATATGCATTTTTAATAAAAATGAATTAATTTATTATAACAATTAAAAATGTTTGAAGGAGTATTTATACTCTCTTTCTTACCGCATCCTAGATATTACATTTAAAATAATTATTAGTGAAGTAAAAATCTCAATACACGCGAAAATCCATAATTAAGTGACAATATGAAACAATATTGTAACAACTTGCCTTCTAAATGAATTTAAAAAAAAAAAAAAGTAAATGTTAGTTGTTTTCCACATAGCATGAACAACTAGCATAAATTAGAGTAAGGATAAGAATAATATATATTAAGTTATTTGATTCCACCACTAAAAATATTTTTTTTTGCTATGAAATTTATTTGATTCTTAATCATATTAAGGACTTCACATTTTATCATATAGATAAATTTATTAAATAAATCTGTCTAATTAAACAAGTTGTTAGTCAATTTTTATTTGTTTGATTCGTATTTTAAATAAGTCATTTTTCTTTAAACTTCAACTTATATCAGATAACGAGTCATTCTAGTTTGTTTTAAAAAATAAAAAAATTATATATATATATATATATATATATATATATATATATATATATATATATTTTAATAAAATAATTATATTTTTATTTTATTATATTATATATTTATATTAAA
>Ga0214545_1004629_pt1 | contig 25589 bp, 10 predicted proteins | sample CNSS4metaG_FD_160064 | JGI IMG/M metagenome (GOLD analysis project Ga0214545, IMG submission 160064) | Root nodule microbial communities from cowpea collected in UCLA plant growth center, Los Angeles, California, USA - CNSS4 | ecosystem: Host-associated > Plants > Roots > Nodule | place: USA... | reverse complement strand
TTTTATATAATTTTATTTTTTTATAAATTATATATATATATATATATATATATATATATATATATATATATATATATATATATATATATATATATATATATATATAATACAGTGAAATGCATTATCAAAAAATATATTTTAGTGATTTTTTTAGTTATGAGTTATGAATTTCTCCAATTTTTATAAATCATTTGTTTTATTATTTGTTTTTATAGAAACGTTTAATCAATTTGTAAAGATGAAACTAATTTGTTATTTTATGAAGTAAGTTGTAGAAACAGAATAAAATAATACAGATAAACTTATTTTGTGCCTGAAAAAAAAAGGATAAAAATAGTTTATTTATATTTATAATTTTTAAAATAATGCAAGTGATCTTGGTTTTCCAGATAATGGAACTTAGTTTAACACATTCACTATAATGATTATATAAAAATTAAATTTGGTCTCAAATTGGAGAGGGACAAAATTATTTGAAAAAAATTGGGCTTGAATTGAACAAAATTAACAAAAATTATGACTAAATGGATCTAAATTAAATATAAGATACCGACACATGACACTTATACTAACTTGACGTATGGAATTGACAAATGTCACTGACACTGTCACGTGACACAATATTGACTTAACATGTGGACAACTTTCTTTTTAAGTAAAAAAAATATAAAAAAATATAATTAAAAATAAATTAAAAAATTAAAAAATGTTAAAAAATTCATGAACTGATGTGTAGCACACATTGTTCACTTCCCGTTAATGATTCAGATGTCGTTACCAAAGAGGACCAAATTGACAAAAATTGGAATCTTATTTAACTTGCAAAAATAAAAAGAGAGGATTACATTGAACAAACTTGAGAAAATAGAGACTAAAGTAGTATTTAAGCTTAAAATTTAATTAAATTATTATCAATGTATACTAATTTTTATTGGTATTAAAAATGATATTCAATGAGTTAAAACCTTTTTCCAATAAATTATAATTTTTTTTAGGAAAAAGATAATCATTAGTTGTCTTTATTCACTTATAATCAATTATAATTCTTGTATACTGATTTCACTCCTTACCTTTCATTGCTTTCTTCTATTCTAGAGTTATTTTTTTTCAGAGTTTTGACAAATTTCATTCCTTGAATCTTATGTTGCTTGTGTGTACAAATATTTTTATTCTCATTTATAGTTAGTATGTTTTTCTTTCTGTTTGTATTGATGTTATTTTTATTCTATTTATTGAATTTGTATTAGGATGCATTTTTTTTCAGATTTATTTTTCAGTACTTTTCGATTTGAGTTCGAGAGTTTTTTTGCATGTATATTTTGACAAGAAATTGGAATTTTTGCTTGGATTAAATTGCAAAACTATTAACTAGACTATGGTTTAGCCTTTTGATAGATAATGGAGATAGAATCTCAAATGAAATAAGCCAGGAACATGAGTTAGAATTGGAGAACAATGTGAAAGTAATTATGAAATTAATCATTCTTAAATTTCTTTTAGACTTCCCAAATCCTTAAATCGCCCTTGGGTTAGCTGTTTTGGTTTGGCTCGTATATTGTTTACTTCCATACTTATTTCGTTTAATCTATATACTCCATCAGGTCTTTTCTAATCACGCTATTGATTGATACTTTTGAGCATACATTAGATAGTCACACAAAATCATAATTTATATTTGGAAGATCATTATAGAATGTCTAATCAATTTGTCATCTAATGGTTACTTGGCAAAGTCTAGTGATGTCTTGATCTCATTTAACCAATGTCTTTTATACTAATTTGATGATGTTTTGTTATAATCAAAACACTTCATTCAAAAAAGTTTCATCTAACCTTTAACAAATTTTAGACCTTTTCCCCTAATTTTTACATTCTTATTTATCTCAAATGCATCTAGGTCTATTGTAAATTTGATTTTTTTACGTCGAACTTGCATCTCGATGTAAACTTATGTCATCTACATCCACGTCAGAGTATTTCATGACGTAAAAAGTTAAAATATTCGTCATAAAATGTATTTTAATGCCTTTTGTGTAAAATGTATTTTTTTTTTTTGTGATAGTGCCCACAAACATAAACGTAAGAGAAAGAATTACACACAAAAATAATGTGACAATTCAATTCAAGTGTTAATGAACTTGAATCTGCATCTATGATAAAATTCAATATAATAAGATATTACAACTTAGACACTTCAGGAAACCGTTAGAAAAAATTTGAGTGAAACAATCTTCACATTTCTCTTTCATAAAAGAAAAAAAAAAAAAAACACGTAAGGATGATATTATTTCCTTTCTTGATATCTTTTCAGAGGAAACAACCATAAGTAGTGTCCTGATTCAATGTATCTGTGCGAAGGAATCACAATCACATAAATATTTTACTCACAATATCCATACAACATATATTTTCTCAAATATTTCATTTATTGTTGTTTACTTATAACTTAAAGGTGCAAAAATATACGATTCAACACACAAACCTGTTGAAAATTGTTTCCATCTAATCTGATTTACATTCTAAATGGACTAAAAAAATCTTGAACTAGTAATTTGTCTACCTTATACTAGACCATTCTCGTCAAATTCAAAAAAGAAATATTATTTTAAAATTAAAATTGTGTCTTTTATGTTCGAATCGAGCTTATAACAACAATCCAACCCAATCAAACATTGCTATTTATTTAGGAAAAATAATTTTTTGACAATTTTTTGTTGACAAACTTTTTACAATATACAATATTTGATGTGACTTGAAAAAAAAAATTAGTGTATGTTAAAAGGTTAACTTTATTTAGTTTGATCAGATTTATTTTATATACTATTTTTAACGGCAAATCGTGTTAACCCTATTAGATGTAATAAAATCATATTTAGTTTTATGCATGTTACAAATATCTTCTAGTTTTGTTTATATATAGCTAGAAGAGAGTAAACTGTGCAGTTGGCAAAGAAGTGAAGCATAGCTAGGAAAACCATGGGAGAGGTAGACCCTGCTTTCATCCAAGACCCGCAACACAGACCAAAGTTGTGTGCTACCGAAGCTGAAGAAATTCCTGTGATAGATCTCTCCCCAGTAACCAACCACGCAGTTTCAGATCCATCTTCCATTGAAGGGTTGGTGAAGGAGATAGGAAGTGCGTGCAAGGAATGGGGTTTCTTCCAAGTAATCAACCATGGGGTGCCCCTTATTCTCAGACAAAACATTGAGAAGGCTTCGAGGATGTTCTTTGCTCAGAGCTTGGAGGAGAAGAGGAAGGTTTGCAGAGATGAGAGGAATGCCATGGGTTATTATGACACTGAGCACACTAAGAACGTTAGGGACTGGAAAGAAGTGTTTGATTCTGTTGCCCAAGACCCCAGTGTGGTTCCTCTCACTCCTGATGAACATGATGATCGACTCACTTATTGGACTAATGCATCACCTCAGTACCCTCCACACCTCAGGTAATTTCTCTTTCCTATCTTTTGCATATTCACATCGAATTAGAAATAAAACTAACATACATTATGTAATACATTATATAAGCAGAGACAATCATTACCTTACCTTATAAGTCAATTTTATGAACTATATCTAGTATCATATACGTTATGTACATACAGTATGTCTCAACGTAGAGCTCATCCACTCTATAGGATTTGGTCCTAATCTACGTAGGCCGGAGTCAAAAAAGGTCACAAAGCCAAAAAGTCCCCTATTAAAAAGGTCCACAAGACCAAAAAGTCCACAAAAGTCCTGTGGACCAGAGCTAGCCCAAGGACTCTCTTTTTAAACATGAAAAAATATAAATTTTTTAAAATATATTATTAAATTTTCGGTATAAGTCAACCTATTTTGGCCTCCAGCCAAATCGACCAAAGACGACATTCAGCCTGGGTCATCCCATCTCAACCTTCAACTGAATTTGGCCAAATTTCATACGGGACCGACTTGGTTGAATTTTACCAAATTTTAATAGGGGTCGACTTGGCGAAATTCAGCCGAGGTTGACTTGACCGAATTTTGACTAAGACCGTGTTAGCTGAATTTGGTCGAATTTCGTCTTGGTCAAAATTCGATCAGGACCTACTCAACTGAATTTGGCTGAATTTCGGTTCGTGTCGCCTCAACCGATTCAGCTAAGGTCGGCTCAGCCGATTTGGTTGGGGTCGTATCAACCTTTGTTTTAGGTTATCTCGTCTCGACCATTATCCCAAACTGACATGTCTCAACCTTCAGTCCGAGTAGACCCATCTCAACCTTTGACCTGAACTGATCTGTCCCAAACTTAGGCCCTGATCGACTTGTCTCGACCTTCAATCCGATCTCCCCCTTCGATTTGGACCTTTCTCGTCGTCTTTCGACCTAGGTCAATGGGTATCATCATATTTTAGAGTTTTTTGAAATATAAAATTGAAGCACTTATAACAGTTCTTTATGCACGAGTAACAAGTAATAATATTTATTCAGTTCAGGATAGTATATTAATTTATTCAATTACTATAACTCATTTGGTAACTATGATATAATAAAACAACTACTTCCGATATTGCTATGATGGATATTTTTCCATCATTGAAGTGTCTTCATTTGTTGCTTTCTTGTAGGTAACTTTTACACTATAAATGAGTTTTCCTTGAACATGTTCAAACAACTCTCAACGGGCTCCATTACAAATTTAAATATCAAATGGGGTCTCTTGTAAAATAAATTATTGTCATTACTACACATTATAGAATATAAAAAGGTTTATAATGTTACAAGCTAATAACTTGTGATTAATGAGTAAGAATATGACCACCATTAATGAGTGAAGACACAAAATATATTGTACAAATATATATATATATATATATATATATATATATATATGAGGATATTTTTGTGAATTAAAGTTTAGCGGGTACGGGTATCCACAGGTATGGATACTATGATACCCGTACCCGCCCCGTTAAAATGCGGGTATCAAAAATACCCGTACCCGCTGGTAGCGGGTATCTATTTTTAATATCATTTTCCTACCCGTTGCGGGTTTTATCCGCGGATATCTGCAGGTACGGATTTTCTTGACATCCCTAGTTACATGTTTCCAAGGCGGTATAACAATCTCTACAATTCAATAAAATTTATTAATCAATTTGTAAGTTACATATATTTTTATTATTATTTCTTTGAAGTTGATATCGTAGTCTTTACTCGATCTCATATATATAACTAAGTTGACTTAGTTAAGAGAAAAGAGAGTGAAATACAAATCTGGGTGATGAAAAGATTTCAGTTAAACACGTCACTTTGATTATTTACTTATGATCATTGAGGTGAGTTGATAGAAAATCTTTTTCATGTCAAGGATCTACGAAGTTTGACAGAATTAGTTTTGAGGAACATTGTGTTAAACGAAGCAAAGTTACAATAATTAGAATTACAGAACATAAGAGAAAAATATCATTAAGTCAAGGATTATCTTTTTTAGGCCATTAACAAGTTATATTTTTAACAAATATTTGTTTAAGTACACTTCTTAACATTGTATCAGGACCATGAACTAGAGTTTATCTTGACGAGATTTCTTGTTTATTCGGCCTATTGTGTCACCCACTATCAGGATATATGTATTTGTTGGGCATATTGTTGTACCTGCTATAGGGTCATGATCAAACTACCCATTAATGTCTAGTTCTTCACTCGAGATGCATATACCTCGACATAAGAAGGGGTGTTGCAAGTCTCACTTCGACTGGTGATATGACCAATTTAGAGTATATAAGTGGGTACAAACCCCATCTTACAAGTGGATTTTGTGAGTTTGAGTTATTCTTAAAGTACACTTCTTAACAGTTTGGAATTTCCTGAAACAAAATCCTAGATGAATTAAGAAAGTTCAAAGTACTTGAAATGAAAGAATTTGAAATCATTACTACACAATTTCCCATAGTAATCACAATGACCAACAAAATGAGGAGTAATGGAGAAGATATGTCTAATTTATGTAATCCCTTATTTTCTATTCTGAATGAAAATATGTAGGATCAATGTTAGTTCTTGTTGGGTGCACAAAAAAAGAAATTAAATCATTTTCCAAGTAGTTTTCTAACACTACGTAAGCCTTGATTTTTCCTTGTGAACCGAAATACATTTGAGCGATGTTAGTCCTTGTCAGACCTAAAATTCCAAAAAATACTTTTGTTTCTTTTATACAATCTTTTCTTATTATTTCAAGTAAAAACAAACATTTGAAAAATTACATCCATTTTGCATATTTAATTATAGGCACCATCTTCGAACGGGCATTGTAGGGTGCTAACACCTTTCCTACACCTAACCCACTCCTAGATCCAAAATCCAGTTTTCGAAGATCATGCCTTATCTTCATGGTTTTTCCGTAGTTTTTCATAATAAACTTAGTGACCACTCCAAAACCTTTGTTGGTTTTTAGAATTGATTTTTTTTGGTTCACTGTCCCATCATGATTTCGATTACGGTAGAAGGTGGTGAAGAATTCTTCAAACATTTATGAAGTAATTTACCCATGTTGTAGTTTTGATCGATGATTCAAATGACAAACAATATCTATTGATGAGCTATAAAGCTCATCGATGGTTCATGAACAAATTGATTACAAAACAATTGTAGGAAAAAGATCTTGCCATTCTCATATAAAATGGGATATGTAATGTCTATCATTCATCCAAAGGATTTATTGCAAATACAAAAAAGACTATCAATCATATGTTTATTCTTCTTAACAAAAGCTCTAACATGAATTCCATTATTTAACAATGTTTACATACTTTCTCATGTCTAACTTATCTTTGGCATGGTATGGAAACTTAAGATACAAGAGATTAAAGACACGGCAAATAAATAAAATGGTGCTTGGACTCTCAATTGGAAGTATTAATTTTTTTCTTGTGAAGATTGTTTTGTCGGTAAACAACATCGTAACCCTATGTTCTAAGAAGAGTGAATGACGTGTTAATGAGATAATGGAACTCATATGTGAAGATATTTGCAAACCAATAAAGGCTACATTATATAATAAAAAGAGGTATCTCTTATGCTTCACTAATGCGTATGGTCCTAAAGGTTAAGTCTATCAACTTTTTGACAAATTAGAATTTTTTTGGGTCTCTTAAAGGGAATTATTGGCTTTGGGATTTTCAAAAAAGGGAAGAGAAAATAGCTGCTTGCTTTTGCAAATTCTTATTATGCAGGACACGAAGAAGATTCTAAAAGTACTTTTTTTTTCTAATTGAGCTTTGGAGCAATGTCATGGATGTCTAAAATGTAACTAATTGTTGAAGTATAATTTATTGTTGATATTGCTTGTGTGTATAAAAACATAAATCACGTTCAAGAAGATGTCATTGTAATAATGTGTAATAATAATCATTAAACTTTTAAAAAAATACAATAATGCATAACTTGAGGCCTTTAATAAGTTCTAAAAGATTACGAGGATCTTTGATCTCAATGAAATTCACTTAATATTGCAATTAGTTTAAGGGAGAGAATAAATAGGTTTTGTTACAAAATAAATTATTATTATTATTATTATTATTATTATTATTATAAATTAAAATAAAGAAAGGTTTATGATGTTAAAAGGTAAAATTTAACTTGTTATTAATATTATTATAAACAATGGAGAGAATAAGAAGAGGTATATGTTGTTACAACTTTTAAAGGCTATATAATAACTTTCTTAATTCAATAAAATCATCAATTAATTTGCAAGTTATGTATATTTTTTATTATTTCTTTCATTTTGGTTAAAATAAATTTATTATTTGTTTTTGTTTTTGTAATTCACTATGTGAATATGAATATGGGTAGGGATACAATCAAAGAGTATGTTGAACAGACGGAGAAGTTGTCCTTCATGTTAATGGAACTTATAGCTTTGAGCTTAGGCCTTGAAGCAAAGAGGTTTGAGGAATTTTTTGTGAAAGATCAAACTAGCATTATTCGTCTTAACTATTATCCTACATGCCCTAGTCCACACCTAGCCCTTGGTGTTGGTCCACACAAGGACGTCGGAGCCTTAACCGTTCTTGCACAAGATGGGGTTGCAGGACTAGAAGTGAAACGCAAAGCTGATGGAGAGTGGATAAGAATTAAACTCATCCCAAATTCCTTCATTATCAACCTTGGTGATATTGTTCAGGTACTATGTTTTTTTACCACTCCAAACAACATTATTTCTAAAACTAGAAATCAGTTTAGCCACTTTAGCTAAAGTAGCTAATTTTTTTTTCTTTGAAAGATCATTTTTATCTTTAATCGTTTGTGAAAAATGATAATATGATAAACAAATTAATACTTTCATCAATTTAACTGTTGTATTGATTTTATAAACAATATTAAAAACTGAGATTATGCAATTTTATTGAATATTTACTCAAAATTTTGAATTTAATTTTTGTATATTATTTATAAATGATAAAGATAATTTCACATGTGACTTTTGAAGTTTTATTATAAAAATTATTGAACTATCAATTATGATAAGAATGTGTTATTAAAAACCTTTTTTAGGTAAATTCTTATTTTATTCTAGAGAGAAATTTTGACTTGGTGATTGGGGTTGTTGTTGTTGTTGCAGGTTTGGAGTAATGATGCATATGAGAGTCCAGAGCATAGAGTGGTGGTGAACTCTGAGAAAGAAAGATTTTCATATCCATTCTTCCTCTTCCCTGCGCAGGAAACTGAGGTCAAGCCTTTGGAGGAGTTGGTAAGTGACCAAAATCCTTCCAAATATAGGCCATATAAATGGGGCAAGTTTCTTATCCACAGATTTAGCACCAACTTCAAGAAGAGAGAGGGGGAAAACATTCAAATATTACATTACAGGATAAAATAATAGTATATTATTAACATCATTTATCATGTGTGTGTAAAATTCTAAATTGGGTGTAATATGTAGCATTATTAATCTAAAACATTATTTCTGAAGTGAATAATGGTAAAAATTTGTTGTTGAGTTTATAATGGTTTTATGTATGCAATATTATCAAATAAAATAATGAAACACCAATTATCATGTTTATGTATAAAGTTGAAATTCTATTGGACTTTAATTTCATAGTTTAATGCATTTCTCTTTGAGTTTAGTTTGCTAAGACTTTTTGTTGATTACAAATTATTCTTTTCTTTCCCTATAAGACTAAGTATTAATAATTGTTTGAACTAGTGAAACTTTACATGGTCTAGGTCAACTACTTAGTACCCTTTTAGGATTTGATGGACTAATTAATGTCTACCTTGTTCCAACCCAACTTGCAAGATCAATGATAGTCATTGGATGAATGATCTTGGAGTAAGTTTTAGTAGAACAAGTTATATTCTATTGAAATAAAATCATTATCAATGGTAATGTTTTTGCCAAAGACTATGGTTATTTTAGCGCTTTACTCGATGATTATAAAATTGTAGTTTACCAAACCATTTTTCTAAAACAAGTTGCTTAGACTATAGTTGGAATCGTAGTCTATTATCACTTATAGACTATAGCTCTCCCAATAAATGTAGCCTATTATCACTTATAGACTATGGTTCTCCCAATAATCGTAGTTTGTTATGACTTATAAATTACGGTTCTCCCAATAACCATAATCTATTATATTTTGGATTTTTTTTAATATTTGTTTCATTATAGTTTCTCTACTCTTAATTAAGCAACCTAAACAAAAACATAAAAACTAGAACCAATGGATCTCAAAATCAGAAAAAATGAACAATTACATATATCATTGACTACGTTGAAGGATGATTACAATTGTCAAGAATGTATATCTAAATAACAAAAAGAAATTTACAAAGTTATCTAACATATTGTGTTTTACAATTCTACAAATTAGGTTACAAAAGTATTCCTAATGTAGTTAATTGATTCATAATCGAATGGTTAAGCATAATTGAAATACTGCAAAAAAACAAGAACTTCAATTAGTACACAAAATAGACAAAAGTTCTTTTTTATACGCATTAACATAGATGGATAGAGGAATGCAAACCTAAGAGCGTGCTTGAACGAGAATGTGAGTAACACCAATGTAGGTAGCAACACAATGATGCAAAAGGGTAGCAACAATATGGATGGTCATTGTGGCAAAAATAGATAAACATGAACAAGGATTTAAGTTTTACGATCATGCGATAGAAGAAAAACAAATGGAAAACGAAGAAAATGAGAATGAAGAAAATGACAATGGGAGTGGTAACAAGCCAACGCAACAAGAAGAGACAAGGAGCTCATCTTTTATGGTAGAAGAGGAAAGGTTTGCATTCAACAACAGTGGCGTAGACAGACTAAAAATGAAGAAATTTACCCTATTTAGGGCAATATAAACTACATATAAAGCATAATTTCTCCAACCGCAGTCTATAATGAGATAGACTACAATTTTAATTGAATTGTAGTCTATTCTTTGCCAGTAATTTCAAAAATGTTATCGCTTCAATATAGGCTACATTTTTTAGATAACCAAGTCTATTTGCGTAGTAATTTTGCATTTATGGAGTAGTGTAACTCGATGTTGTGGAAAAAAATTCCACCACTCAATATTGTGTACTTGGTACTACCTTGGAGGGATCAATGTTAATATTCACATTAAAAAAATATATATTACAAAGATTAGAGAAAAATGATTAAAATTTATTTTTCATCATAAATTAGGATTTATGACGTTGAAATTTAGGAACTAATTACAAAGAAGAAAGATAAATTAAATTCATTTCTAATTTGTTTTTAATTGTACATAATTTGGACCGGAAATTTAAGTTTTCTAATTTCCAAAATCCATATAAATAAAATGAAAATTTGATATGAAAAATTTATAAAATATAAAGTAGAACAAATGTCGGATTCAACTAAATGAACTTTTAAGGGATCAAATTATAACAAAATGAAACAGATTAGCATAACCAAATTTTTTCTAATTCCTACATTATTTTGTGATGACCAAAATTTCCAATTATGAATCCATCAACAAATAAATTAAACAAGTTCAAGATAGTGAGAAGATATTTCCCATTTTTTGAGCAACCACCTAAACTAAAGATGCGATAACGTTTTCATTGCAAAATTATTTCACACTTGAAACAAGAAAAATGGTACCATAAGAATACATTTCCATCACATACAAAGCAACCATAAAACCACACTAAAAACATGATCCATTAGGTGATTTTTATTACTTGTTTCACTTTTATTATTTTGTTACTCTAAGATGATAGTACATTTTCATTCTCCGAAAACAAGGAGCAAATAAAATATACCAAATTTTCCCTTTTTACACATCTTTACATTATAAGTATAAAAAAAATATTAGTTAATTTCTTTGTATTTTTTGTACTCTACTAAAAAGATTCCCTTAATATAACTTTATACCTAACTTTGTGCCGCAAAATTGCAGTTTTGTATAAATCCATCTTTGTCATTGAGCCAATTAAAATGCAGAAAACCAGAACATGAAAATATATTCTCTAAATACAATTTCTTGTTTGAAAACATGTTATTAAATATTCTGGATTTGTTCATTTTAATTTTCTATTCTGGCTCCTCATAGACCATTTTGATAACAAGTCCCCACACAAATGTTCCCCAAGTGTTTGTTTTTTTGTCTGTATCGAAACCTTTCCTCTCTTCCTCTCCTCAAATAGAAACCACATGCATAAGATACATTCACTTGTATGCTGGATCCAATTGGATAATCAATGGAATCTAGTTACAGCTTTAATATATTCCCATGTCAATACTTTACTCTCATTTTTTTTTAACATATCGTTTAATTTTTATTTTTTATTTTTTTTGTCATATTTGTGTTTATCTCTGTTCTATAACATGAGATTAGGTGGATTAAGTAATTATAAACTTTATACAGATATGGTTTTAAATAGAAAGAGTTATATTCTAATTTTAATTATATTATAGGTTTTATTGCAATAATAAACACACCTTTGCTACAACTTGAACAACTTGTTCCTTCACCACATCCTTAATAAGATCAAATTTCTTTCTTTTTACTTACAATATTATTTAAAGATGTTTATTGAGTGAACAAAATTCTTCTGCCAGAGAACTTCTTTTTGAAAAGCTTACATTGCATACTTGTAAAGTTGTAATAAGAAGAATACGATAACTATTTCAAATATAGTAAATATAATTAATATAAAATTTATATTTTATTTTAATAATAACTTACAGTTTTTAAATTAATAATGAAATAATTAAAAAAACTTATAATAATTTCTTAATTAATTGATGTAACGTCCTAAAAACTAAGCTATCAATTATATTATAAATTCATCAAAGAGCTGGTGAAAATATTATAATAATAAATAATACAACATAAATATATACAAAATATGTACATATATAAATATTATACAAAAGTAATAAAATAAAAATGATATATCTTGATTATCTTTCAAACATTTTGTACCTATATCGACATTGCAATTTACAACATATTCAGATAAGTAAGTTATTGAAACAATTTCTTAACATAATTTATATATATATATATATATATATATATATATATATATATATATATATTGAGTTGGTGAAAATAATATGTGATGGAAAGTCTCCATCACCTAGGATAAGCAATAGAGTAGGATATATTGATTATATATTGGATTTTAAGTTTATGGTTTCAGTTGCCTAAGTCAAACATTTAAGTTTGCATTTGACTTTTTTTATACTCTTGTATTAGAGTGTTGTGATATTTTAGTTAAATTTGTAACATCCCAAATTAATAGAATAATCCTAGTAAATAGAACGTCACTTGTTTATAGTATAAAAGAAAAAAGCACAGACATAAAGTATATAAGAATTAACCTTTATGGTTATTCCATATACTGAAAAGAATACTCCAAGGGCACAACAAAATGCCTTGAACAAGAGTTAAAAGAAACAATTGATCAACGAATTGCCCTAAGAGTAATATACCACCTAGGCACCAGCGCCTCAGGAGTGCTCTCCGGTGCCATAACTAATGCCCCTAGATTTGACGACAACACCCCCACCATCTGATCTCCAAGAATCTCCACATCTGCTCACACCAAGGGTTTGGTGATCATCGCAAAAAGAAAACCAAACAGAACACAAACACAGAGAGAAGGGTAAGCTAGACTAAAGGTTTTATCATACAATTAAGCATGCAATTTAAAAGTCAAGAACACATAAATAAACCCAGCATATAATAGCAAACGAGCAAGACTCTAAGACTAAATTATCTGGATATATATAATCGGTCCAATTCACTGGATGCTTGCACTTCTGGTAGCCTCTACTGCTCTACAAAGCCATTGCTAATGGGTTTCACCCTACCACACACAAGGTTAATCTTTAAACATCTAAGGCCTTTATCTTGCCAAAGACTAGATCCTCTTGCTACTTTCACCACTTGAGTCAGTACACTCTACGTGAGACTAACTAACTCTTTAGAGTTTCAGGATACAATCCTTATTTGAATCCTTACCTAATTATATACGCGGAGGCACCACCACGAAACCTTACTAAGAGGTTCATAGAATTACATCCATTACATGAGGCACAACCATGAGCTCTCACCAAGAAGTTCATGGAATTACGTCCATCCCACAAGGTACCACCACGAGATCTCACTAAGAGGTTCATATAATTACGTCCAACTCATACCATAGCCATGTCTCACCAACCAACCATAGATTTGTCATGCATACCAATCTCATGTCAATATTCAACCAACCACCCAATCATGTTTCATATGCATATTCATACCAAACTCATCAATTCAGATCCCAATAAATCATATAGAGCATACATGGCATCATAAATGAAACTATTTAAAGCACTAATCATCCAATCATGTGAAACACCCACGAATACAATCAACTCTATCAATTTCGCTCAAGCTAAAGAGCTCTCGCTCAAGCTAAAGAGCTCTCGCTCAAGCGAGAGGAACCCCTCATTCAAGCTACCAACTCTCGCCTGGGGGAGATTGCACACAAGGGGCACATCGTGGTCTTGCTCAAGCTAGCCCATCTCGCTCAAGCAGGTTTCCTTCGCTTAGGCGAGCCCTTGAAACAGAGAGAGAGAGAGATGGGTTGCAGTTGTTCTCGCTCAGGCGAGAGCTCCTCGCTTAAGCGAGAGCTTACGTTTGAGCGACCACCCAGCTCGTGTATGACTCGAAGAATTTAAATAATTAAATAAATAATTATTTAATAAATGCGAATAGAGAAAGCCTTTATGGAATTAAATGCTAATTGTCATGGTGTGAAAAAGTACTAGCTCAAGTGGTTAAGAGTACTTAGTTGTGTGAAAGGACTTGGGTTCGAGTCCTAAGTATGCCATTGTGTGTTATCTAATTTAGTATTTTCTTTTGGATTTGTTTGGGCGTGATAAGAGAGGATAAAGGGCTAGATTACAAATGTTATCATGAAATGTGATTTGGTTGAGTTGGTTGTGCACTTGAATTTCAATTGTGTGGTAGTGGGTTCAAATCGTGGCTTGAACAAAATAACTTTCTTTTTGTTAAAACCTAGTTTGGCAAGGATGTCAAGAGGCATAAAATTACCTAAAGAGAGTGAGTGAGTGTGATTGGGTGGAGTCAAGGCTTGGAATCAAATTGGAATCACAAAGGGACTTTGGAAGAGCATTAGCACGAGAAAAATCCAGGTTAGAGGAGTTCCTATTGGTTGTTTTAATCTTTAATTGTATGAAATCGTGATGTATCAAGGGTTTGGGAATGCATTTTCTGTTTTTATCATAGTTTCATTTGAGTTTCTGGAATTTTCCAGAAACTGCCTGGCAGTCACGCGCGACCCGCCAGGCGACACAAGCTTCAGACTCATTTTTCTTGGGTTTTCTTCATGAAACGTCTGGCGGCAGAGGAGGATCCTTCAGGCGATGCGAACTGGGAAGCCAATTTTTGTTGATCTGGGTTTTCTTGTGTTCTCCGTGATGTTGTCATGATGATTTATATTCATGAATATGAAATTTATGGTCTATTTGACTGTGGGCAATATTTATATGTTGAATGAATGTATATTGCATGAAATTGGGTAATTAGGGTTCCGTTGGAGTTAATGATGAATGAGTATGAATTATGTAATTGATTGAATACGTTGGTTCCTAGGGTATAATGTTAATAAGAATATATCATGAACCCTATATGATGTGTACGCTTTAAATTAAGACTACTCGATGGTGGGGGTAGAGTTTGGGATATTGGGGCCATGAATGGTGCAGAAGGAATCTGGCAGAATCTGATTTGGTCATGCACCGCTTGGCGGCATCAATGCTGTCGCCAGGCGACACATCAGGACAGAGGACGTCATGAGTGATTTTGTGAGTTGTGTTCTTTGGGGTTTTCACTGATCGCGTTTCTGCGTGAATTGGGGTAGTTGGCAGGGGTTCCATTCCTTTGGAACAGGTGAGGGAGTAAGTGTTATGTGTGTAAGGGAGAGTTAGAGTGAATCAAATGCATGAAATAATAAAAAAAGGGCTTAGAGAGAGGGCGATGAACTGTATAGTTGGACTGTAATTATGTGTTGGCTAGAAAGGTTAACCTATAATATGGATAATAGGGAATAGTAAGAGTGAAATCATGATTTCTTCTGCCATAACTTAAGAATGAGTACAATTTGAATTATGAAACCTGATATGGATTGTATGTATTAGAGAGCAGTAGTAAGACACTACTTGTGGTGGATCCAACTGATTAGGGAATGGTTAATTGGGAACATGATGATAATTGATTTATTGTATGGATTATGTGCATGTATTGCTTGTTAGTCATAATCTGATATATGGAATACTGTGGTTTGGCTAATATTGAAGTAATGTGTGATTTGAGGTCCCTTAGGACCTATTTAATATGCTAAAAACCAGTAGCATTGCGCTACTCGTATGGCGCCTGGCGGCGCGGGGCGGCCCGCCAGGCGATGGAGTCCCAAAATAGTTACAGTGGCAACTGTACTCGCGTGGCGTCTGGCGGCAGGGTTGGTTCTGCCAGGCGGAATTGTGTAGCAAAAGCCCTGAATAATGCGTGGCGCTTGGCGGCAGGGTTGGGGTCCGCCAGGTGGTGATGGTGCAGCATTACTGCTGTTTGGCGTTTGGCGCCTGGCAGTGTGAGATACCTGCCAGGCGATCTGGAACCAGATTCCTCCTACCAGCGTGAAAGGCGCGCCAAGCGGTTTCGGTGTAGAGTTAGTGTGCGAGGAGGATTTGTACACAACTTTAGGTGATGTTCTTGATGTGATGTTTTGGCTAGGGGCCTAGTTACAAGTGTATCTTGTATTGGGGTAACACGTGGCCACTCTAGGTTGTAGCCTGGTGGTTTAGGAAGTCTAGTGGAATATGCGAGATCGTGGCTCGTTTGGTGAGGTTTTGGATGATTGCCTTCTTCAGTGCATTTGATAGAGTTTTAGTAGTCTGGGATCAACTACGGACTTATGTTCATTTTGAGGGACTCCACTTGGTCTCGCGGTGAGAGGTCGTGGCAAAGTTATTCCCACGTGTGGACTATCAGGTGGTGGCCTGTAGGCGGAGGGGCGAGTAGACACTCGTGCGGCAAAAATCTATCTTTGACCTCACCCAAAGGGTGTAGAAATAATAGACGTCTAAATTAAGGGTTGAAAGTTGAGGAACTAAGGAAAGGGAAAATGCTAATACGTGCTATAATTTTTTAGATGTTTTGATGATTTTCATATTTTAGTTGTTTATTTAAATGAACTCATCCTATCTCTGTGTGTTTGACGATGATCATTAACTTGTTACATGGGAGCAGATGTTAATGCAAGTGAGCATGTGGATGGTTAGCGATGGAGTGGGGAACAACTATGGGAGTTTTAGTAATTCTTTTTATAGTAGTTTTCTTTACGAAGAAATATGGTCTATTTTGTAATACTTTTATGGATGGTTTAATTTTGTAATAATTAAATACTGCAGTTTTATTTATTATTGGCGCGTTGAATTTGGAATTAAATTTTCCTGCGTTTTGGGAAAGAAGTTATTAATAAATGAGGTTATTTATATATATTATTCTTTATTTTTGTTTTAAATAAATAATTTTCGACTAGAACGTTACAGCTCGCCTGGGCGAGTTCAACAGAACCCACCAACTCTCCCTTATGCGAATGCCAGATTCGAATCACAGCCACAACACAGGCAATGTATTTTCACACAACAAACAACATGAATGAAACATCCATAATGTAAAACAGACCAAGCATGCAAAGGTAACTTAAAAACAGCGAAACCTTAGCTTCCCTTACCTGAACAGAGACTTGTAGACAACGGTAAACCCCAAACAGTGAGCACCACAGCTTCAGGAACAACTTTTTGAGCTGAAAATAGTGGAATAGAAATGGAGTTCACTAGCTTGATGAAGAATAAGGCCAAACCCTAGCAAAGTTCTGGAAAGAGAGAAGAGTGAGTGAGGAAAATGGGTTGTCTTGCGAAATGAGGGCAGAATGAAAGGGATTAGGGTTGGAAAAGGGTTTTGGGGCACCCTATGGGCTGGCCTTAAGCCCAACAGATAAGGCCAGACCCTTAAACATTAAATGCAGAAAAAGTGGGTCTTACAAAATTCTTGCTTTGTGCAATGTGAATATACTTGAGACCAAAGAACATGAGAAAGTTGTCTATGTTGTAAAAAAATTCACATAATGTTATTCTCTTGTTGTCATTAAACAACAATGGTCATGATTTTTCTCTGATTTTGAAGTTTTCATATTATATTATTATGTTGATGATTTCTATCTTATTTTTCTATTAAAGTGATTTTCAAAGATAAAAGACATTGATATTTTTTATCATCACACATTTTTTCTCATCAATATGTGTATGTATGTTTTTTTTGTATATTTATGTAATATTTTAAAATACTTTATATTACGTAAAAACCATATATTTTATATTTTGTATTAAGATGTCGCAATTGAAAAATTCGTCTATATATCAGATTATTCATTTAGGTAAATATGTACACGAAAGTGGGTGATTCAAGATAGTATTTGAATTATTTACCAACTTTTGTTAAGTTTATCAGACGTTTCAAGCGCATTTTATGATAATATTTGAATTGTTTACACCGTTTGACACATTTTCGCTTCAATGTTAACTCAAATATTATCATAAAATGCGTTTAAAATGTCAAATAAACTTAACAAAATTTGGTAAGAATGACTAAATCCATACATTTTTAAAGATGAATGATTAAATTGGTATAAAATTTCGAAGAGGAACTAATTCCAAAATTAACTTAGGACCAAAAATATATTTAACCCTAATAATTTTGTTATTATTTAAAATAAAGTTGGATTAGTCCAAAAATTGAATTCAGTTGTTTCTCTTATTACATAATTTACTCTATTATGATCTTGTATCTGTTATCAAATGTTTTAACCGATCTTCTTACTTATTAAACATAAAATAGTAAAAACTTTATATTTTGAAGCTATTAATTTATTTAGTATTTTTATAAATATTAGGAAAAAATATTTATTTTTATTTATGATACTTTTCTATAGAACATTAGGAATGTTTTCTTTAAAGAATATATGTATCATTATTGAGCATATATATCATTCTCAGGTGGAAACCATCATCATTTTCCACTAAAATCAACCCAAAAGAACTGAAAATGATGAATTTGAAAACTGAAGATTAAAAAAGATTAAAGAAAACTAATGACATCACAGGTAGGTTTCTTTCAGTTTCTTAAGGATCACAAAGATATATTATATATGACATGTCTGTTCTAAACTATTTTGAACCATTATTCAAATCTTGGACTTTTGTTATTCCCCACTTGGTTGTTCTGTGCAAACCCACAGTTTTAACTTTACTGTTCATTCCTAATCCTACAATACAACATAGTCTTCAATTCATTTGCTACAGTAATGTACAGTTTTTAAAATATAACCTTTTATTTGACTCAAAGCTTTTAATTAATTTTAAAAAATATTAATTGGGATTTCATTTGTTATATTTTCTTATGCTTATTTTATAAGTTTCAAGAAAAAATAACTTTAAGAGTTCCTTTAAAAAAAATAGTATAAACAAATACGAACTTGGAACTTTTCTCGAGAAACTTATTTTTCTAAACATTAAATATGTTTTTTTTCTCATTATTTAAAAAATTGTTAAATCAAATTATAATGAATTTAGATATTATACTTTGTAAAAATTTAATGTAAAACAATAAATGATATATGGAGTATTATGACAAATGAAATTTCATAATGAACTAAAATATAACTTATATGAACTAAATACTTTATAATTTATTTTAGAAACTAAACTTAACTTTTTATAATAATTTAGAAATAAAAAATATATTTAACTTTTTCTCTAAGTAGGACTCATCATTATTAAATAGGAAAATTCGATTTTTTAAGAGTTGAATTTATAACTTGATCGATGACCAAAATCTTATCAAAATTCAAATTTTGGAGAATTAAATTTTAGATTTGGATTTTTTTTTTGTTACAAGGGAAAAAATGAAAAAGAAAATATATATAAAAAATATCTTTCCTCAATTTGGGTCATCCGAAAACTGAATTTCAATAGAGTTTCTAAAAAAAAGAGTATAAATAAATACCACACTTTACTAACTTGGAAATTTTTCTCTAAATAATAGAGATCCAGAAAAAAAATATATTACTCAAATAAACTTTAAGAGAATTTAATTTCCCAAATAAGAAGGATCACCATTCTTCAAGATTGGAAAAACCCAAATTCTAAACTCTATTTAGTTGGACTGGTAGTAAAAATTTCATCGAAATTCGATTTCTAGAAAACTAAATTTCAGAAAAAAAAAAGTATTTCTTTTTATAAAAAGAAGAATAATGAAAAAATATAAAAAAAAATCTAAATCCTCTTCCAAAAGTCCAGTTACCCACAAATTGAATTTCTATAGTTTTTGCTCTAAGTGGAGTGGGGAGTCCAATTCCCACCTTGAAAAATAATCGGTGCTATTTGAGAAAACAAAATGCAAACGGGTTCGGTGGGGAAATTCTTTTTTTGGAAAGCGAGTTTTTTGTGAAAATAAAAATTGTACTAACTTGCTTCTATAAATCAGTATAAATTAATTTGTTTTTCTTACATCTCATAAGAAGTACAAGCAAAGTTGAGTGTATTCGCACTATTCCCTGTGGAAAACACATTCTCAAGTTCTTCCCTTTCACCAACTCCTTCATAAATGAGCAAAATGTGCATTTTTTAATTATGCCACCTTTTTTTCCCACTCTATTATATTCATAGCAATTACTATTTTGAACCCATAAGGCTCAAGCTGTTGTAATCAATCACAGTCCTTGATTCTTGTTTCATGGCAAACCTCAACATGTTCCTCGGACTCTTGTCTTTGTTGCTGTTCCTTCTGGTCCCAGTTTCTTCTCAGCCTAACCAGATCTTCTATGCCGGATTCAAGGGTTTGGATAGCAGCAACATGACCCTTGATGGTGTAGCAGAAATTGAGCATAATGGGATACTGAAACTCACAAATGATTCAAGTAAAGTAATGGGTCATGCTTTTTTTCCAACTGCTCTTCAGTTCAAGAACACCGGTGATGGTAAAGCTCTCTCCTTTTCTTCCTCTTTTGCTCTGGCTATTGTTCCTGAGTTTCCAAAGCTTGGAGGGCATGGCCTTGCTTTTACAATTGCAGCTTCCAAGGATCTGAAGGCTCATCCAAGCCAGTATCTTGGTCTGCTTAACTCAAGCAGCATAGGGAACTTCTCCAACCACCTTTTTGCTGTTGAGTTTGACACAGCCCAGGATTTTGAGTTTGCGGACATCAATGATAACCATGTTGGAATTGACATCAATAGCTTGGTATCCAATGCTTCTGCTCCTGCTGGGTTCTACACTGGGGATCATGATTCAGACAAACAGAATCTCACTCTCAAAAGTGGGCAACCTATTCTGGTTTGGGTTGATTATGATTCTGCTCAAAATGTTATTAATGTCACAATTTCTTCATCTTCTACCAAACCCACAAGACCACTCTTGTCTTTTCCTGTGGATCTTTCACCAATCCTTAGGGATTCCATGTATGTAGGGTTCTCTGCATCAACAGGGTTGCTTGCTAGCTCCCATTACATCTTGGGTTGGAGCTTCAAAATCAATGGGCCAGCTCCACCCCTTGATCTCTCTTCCCTCCCGCACCTTCCAGGGCCAAAGAAGAAACACACGTCTCTGATAATTGGGGTTTTAGTTTCTGGCGCTGTTCTTGCATTGTTTGCTGTCTTACTCGGCTTCTACATGTACAGAAGGTACAAGAATGCTGATGTTATAGAAGCTTGGGAGCTTGAGATTGGGCCACACAGGTACTCCTACCAAGAGCTGAAGAAAGCAACAAAAGGTTTCAAGGACAAAGAGCTGCTTGGAAAAGGTGGATTTGGGAGTGTCTACAAAGGAACATTGCCAAATTCCAACACCCAAGTTGCTGTCAAGAGAATCTCACACGACTCCAAACAAGGCCTGAGGGAATTTGTGTCAGAAATAGCCAGCATAGGGAGGCTCCGCCACCGGAATCTGGTACAGCTTCTGGGGTGGTGTCGCCGGCGTGGTGACCTCCTCCTTGTGTATGATTTCATGCCTAATGGGAGCTTGGACAAGTACCTGTTTGATGAACCAGAAAGAATCCTGAGTTGGGAGCAGAGGTTTAAGGTGGTTAAGGATGTTGCTTCTGCTCTTTTGTATCTGCATGAGGGGTATGAGCAGGTGGTGATACACAGAGATGTTAAGGCTAGTAATGTGCTGCTAGATGGTGAACTAAATGGAAGATTAGGAGATTTTGGATTGGCAAGGTTGTATGAACATGGTGCTAACCCAAGTACCACAAGGGTGGTGGGGACATTAGGGTATTTGGCACCTGAGGTGCCTAGGACAGGGAAGGCCACACCTAGTTCAGATGTTTTTGCATTTGGTGCAGTTTTACTTGAGGTGGCATGTGGGTTGAGGCCACTAGAGCCAAAGGCAATGCCAGAGGATTTGGTTTTGGTTGATTGTGTGTGGAACAAGTACAAGCAAGGGAGAATACTTGATGTGGTGGACCCTAGAATGAATGGTGTTTTCAATGAAAGAGAGGTGGTGATGGTGTTGAAATTGGGGCTTTTGTGTTCAAATGGTTCTCCCAGTATTAGGCCTAGCATGAGACAGGTCGTGAGGTTTTTGGAGGGAGGTGTTGGTGTGCCAGATGAGTTGAGAAGGCCAGGAGAGACAGGTTCTGAAGAGGGTTTTGATGAGTTCTTAAATTTACTTGAATCTTCTTCTTTTGATCAGATGAGCAGAAGCACCTATGCTGCTTCTTTTACTGATACATCACTCTTTACTCCTACTGCTAAAGGAGAAACAATGTGATCCATCATCTACATTGTACTTAGATTTTACAAGTGTACTTTATGAGATATTTGTTTATTTTATCTTATCAACCCTTCATATCTCACAATTGTAGAGTGAAAGTTGCTGTTTTTGTTATGATGAATGAGATCCCCTCAGAAAAGATTTTGCTGTAATCCTTCATCAATGCCATCCTTTTTCTGCTTCTGTGTTATCTTTTGCACAAGAATTCATGAAATAATCACCTTTTTGAGATCCATTAGTCAGTTTGTAAGTTAGTTTATGAGAGGTTATTAGTTTGTTAGTTAATTCTGGACAGATTGGTTAGTTTATTACCATATAAATTCTTAGTCTGATTTGACAGGGTAAATGGGAAATTAGTACGAGGAGAAATTTTAAGAAAATTTCCAAGTTTAAGATTAATTTAATCTTATTAAATTCTTTAAACATGGAGAATTAATATATATATATATATATATATATATATATATATAATATGCTATTCAGATAGTGATATATGTAAATTATAAAACATATAATTTTTTTTTTAAAATATGATAAATATATAATTATTATTACGTGAATTCAAATTAAAATCATATGTATTAAAAATTATCAAAATAAAAAATTATAAATTATTGTCATTATAAAAGTTTTACTACTTTATAGATTATATATTTGGTTGATAAGTATTAATAAGATATCTTAAAGTATCCAACAGTGATACATATCCGACATAGATACATGTTCCAAATTAAATTATTGATGTATCCTATATTTATAAAAAGTCATATGGTAGTTGAATTGCGATAAGAGTATTTTTTATAGTGAATAAAAGTATTTATATACATGTAAAAATATAAAACAAAATAAGTGTTTTAATTACGTTAGTTTTATATTAATGAACTGTGTTAATAATTAAGATAATTAAGCATGTATTTTATGTTTAAAAATTGTCATCATCTTTATTAAAATGTAATCTTACGAGATTGAACTATATTCTCCAAAGTCGCTTGAACAACTTCAAGGATCTACGGACTCGACTTCAAAGGGAACTTATCTCCGGGTCACAAACAAAAGGGAGATGATGCCTGCAAAAGATATTCTGATGCCAAAGCTAGTCCAAGATATCAGATGTTAGAGAGTCAATGTTAGAAAGAATAATGTAATCATGTACTTCGTAAAATGTGTCTTTTATACTAGGGTTCGTGGGCCTTAACTGGTTTGGGTTTTGTTTAGTTCACCTAATTATCTATTAATCAAAATAAGTTAATTAACCCCAGATTTATCTTCTTTGAATGGCAATTAGGCTGACTTAGCACATTGGTATGGTTCAAGCACATGTCTTCCTGTAAGGCCGACATGTACTCGATTGGGTCGGGTACTTTAAGAAGTACTCTCGACCATGTAGTCTCACAAACCCCAAGCCATATAATCTGAAGAATATCCTATCTATGCATGACAGAAAAAGAAAATAAAAATAAAAATTAATGTTATTAATATTGAATTAAGTGATTTTAAAATTATAATATAAAAAATAAAAAATAAAAATTTCTCTCGAGGTTGACTTTATATTAATCTTAATTCTCTTATTAAATACATCAACAATTACAACAAATTATCCTTATCCCTAATGTCATTCAAATAAAACTAAAACTTTTACACTAAAATTGTTTTTTTAATTATTGTATTAAAATGATGAAATATATCAATATTTGATGTGCATAATTACTTATTTAACAAACAAATTTTTTATTTTAACACTTTGACAGCAATTTAAGTTTTTAAAAGTTTGCAAAATTTTATTTAGTGACCAATTACATAAAATAAAAATACAAACTAAGCTATTCAACTTTATAATCTAATGTTAAATTAGATTTCAAGAATAAATTTTAACGTTAAAACTTCATACGAAATTTAAGAGAAACAAATAAAAGTAAAAACTCCAATTAAACGTTTTCATAAATTAAAGCTAATTTATGCACTAGTTAATTATAAAATTTTAAAAATCTATATGAAAGTATTTTTTGAAATTAGTTTATATATATATATATATATATATATATATATATATATATATATATATATATTTTAAAAAAAAAAAATATTTTTTTTTTTATAAATATATATATAAATTTATCTCACAAAGACCTTCAATCCTTAATTATATTGACAAATTGGTGTTACAAAACTTAATACCATGACGATTTCTTTTTTTTTTTTTTTTAAATACGTAAAATATAGCTATTACACTTTTTACAAATTTAAATATTAGGTAAAACAATTCGTTTTTCTAGAGAATAAATTTCCATTAGTTTAGTTTAGGTAAAGAAAAATGACATTTATTTATTTTCTCTTTAGTCAAAGTCCAGCAATTTGTAAAGCATAAAACAGACTCATACACACTTGCTTTCCAATTTGGCAATTTAACATAAATGGTAATCGTTCTATTATTTCTAAATGTATTTTCAGAAATTTGTATTTATAAATAAAAATATTATCATAATATAAATTCCACACACCTCTCTCTCTCTATCTATCTATCCATCTATATATATATATATATATATATATATATATATATAAAAGATTATATAATAAAATAAAAGATAAAATTTTTGTCAAGAAAATATAATTATATATATTAAAAAAAACTAGCATAACACAGGCATTAGCGCGCCTGTGTGTACACATTTTTTGAATATGCATGATATAATATTAGTAGTTGATGATATTGTAATATTATTAAGTTAATAAACAAAATAAAATTATATTTATCAAAAATAAAGTAAAATGTATGGAGAAAATATAAGAAAATAACGGTTGATGAATAAGAGAAAAAAGAAAAAAAAAAGTAAATAGTTTTATAAAAATTTGTAAAAGTAACTGTTAATTTTTAAAAATTTAATAAATAATTACATTATAAAGGATAAAGTTGGAATTATGAAAAGTGGATGCATTTTTTAAATATACATGATATTATATTAATAGGTGATGATAATATAATGTTATTAAGTTATAATATATAAAATAAAATTATATTTATTTAAAATAAAGTAAAATATAATAACAGAAAAGATGAGAGAATAACTGTTGATAAATAGAGAAAAAGAGAAGAGTATAGATAGACGATTTTAAGTAACCATCAATTTTCAAAAATTTTATAAATAATTATATTTTAAAGGGTAAAATTGATATTTTGAAATGTTGACACAAAAAATGGAGTCCTCTTTATATGTTGTTTATAGTTATATATATATATATATA
>Ga0214545_1004628_pt1 | contig 25592 bp, 16 predicted proteins | sample CNSS4metaG_FD_160064 | JGI IMG/M metagenome (GOLD analysis project Ga0214545, IMG submission 160064) | Root nodule microbial communities from cowpea collected in UCLA plant growth center, Los Angeles, California, USA - CNSS4 | ecosystem: Host-associated > Plants > Roots > Nodule | place: USA... | reverse complement strand
AAATTTGGTTAAAAGGACTAAATTCACGCATTTTGGAAGATGAAAGACTAAATTGGTCAAAAGTTTTGATGAGGGACTAAACCCAAATTTCGCTCAAACTTGAGGGACCAAAAACATATTTAACCCTAAGTATTTTGTAGGCAAAGGAGTGTGAGGACTATTAAGGGGGTGTTAATGTTGGATAATTATTTGGTATTCACGGTGTGATCTCTCAAACTCCTTAATGGGCCCAACCAATTTGTGGTGAGTTTGTTACCTTGCATACTCCATTCTCAAACATTACATTTAAGTCGCACCACGTGGAACAACATAAAACTCAAAAACTTGTCCACCAATTCACTATAGAGCTATAAGAATTTTAAGTAGTTATTATTTTATGAAACTCGGTATCTGTTTGCTGATGAAAATGCAGATTAGTCTTTGTTTGTATGAGCTGATTTGGAAAGATTTCCGATTATGGACTTAGGAAGGGAAGATAGAATGATCTTTAAAGAAGGGAATAAATTTGAGTGGAAAGTCAACTAATTTTTAATATAATTATCATTTTATCTTTGATGTTTTTTCACCTTTTTACTGTGCTTGAATTTTTTTTTAAATAAATTTGAGTATAGTAAGGTGCACATGACCCTTTTTCTATTTTTCTATGGCGAACATTTTTTCATAAAGGTTCTGGCTTGAAAAACACTCTAGATTGATAAAATTTTGGCAATTATTATGTGAACCTCGATCAATTATGTTTCTTAAAATAATACTCTAAAATATAATGTAGATTGTTCTTAGAAAAATTATTCTGTAATAATAAATTCTATTATGAGATGTTTCAAAATAATTAACAATGAATTATTACAAGAGGATGTTGTGGGTGGAACCAACATTGAGGAATAGAAGACAATATGGTAATTGTGAAATGTCAACTACCCGCAAGACACAGGCCTGTGTCTCAGGATGTGGTGCTACTAAGACCAACCAATTTCCGTACCAGTACGGCTTATGTGGCTCATGTTCTCACCCTATTCCTAAACAAACCTCCTTCATACTTTGCACTTAGGTGTACTTGAATTTGACTCCCTCGAGCATTTCTTCCTGCACCCATAAAATTTTTATCTCATCTGGCCTCATAATTATAAATATATTAAAAATTCTAAATTTCTTTTATTTTTTTTCACACGGCATCCCTCTTTATTTTCATGCTGCTTTCTTCATTATCTTCCTCATTCATCACCAATTTCATTTTCACATATTTGTTAATCTAAAATGTATTTTTGAATCTGAGAATATATACCGGATTGACCAGTTTGATATGTAAATTTACATATTAAATTGGATAATCTAATATATATTTTCAGATTTAGTAATGCATACCAGATTCGGTATACACTCCTAGATCTAGAAGTATATTCCGAATTGGCCAATGAAGATGAAATTGGTGATGATGGAGAAGATAATGGAAATAGCAGTGTAAGAAAAAGGAAAAAAAATTAAGATTTTTAATATATTTTTATCCAGGGGTGAGATGGAAATAAAATATTTTATGGGGTGCAGGAAGAATAGAGGGGGTGCAGGAAAAAATGCTGGACTCCTTCAAACCCAAATTAAATCAAGTTATAGAAAAAGGGCTGGGTATTGCTTCCTGTACCGCACAATTACTGACTGAATCCCATACTAACGTTAAAATTTATTTATTTTTGAGTGTAACTACATCGCTTGCTATCATCGTCTCCATTGCAGTAAAGAAACAAGAAAGAAACTGTAAAAACAAAACTTATTTCAAAAGGTTTTTTCCAAAACATATTGTGTATTATAGAAAAGGTTAAAATACTTTTTGATCCCAATTTTCGTCAAGTTTTTTCAAATAAGTCCTAATTTTGGTTTTGTGTTCAAATAGGTCCCAATTTTCGTCAATTTTGTTCAATTGGGTCATTTTTTGCTAACACCGTTTAAATCATTAACGGCCATGAACAGTGACTGCCATGTGTCACTTCGTGGTTTTTTTGAATTTTTTTATTTGTATTTTTATTTTTTTTAATTTTTTTTTAATTTTGTTATTTTTTTTAAATGTACACGTGTCAACCTAAGAGTGTGCCACGTGTCACTTCGTGGTTTTTTTGATTTTTTTTAAAAAATTTTAAATTTTTGTTTTAATTTTTTTAAATGTCCACATGTCAATGCAGTAGCGTGTCACGTGTCAAAGTCAACATTCTAAATTCAATTTGGTCCCTATATTTGTTATTTTTGTTCAATTAGGTCCCAATTTTTGTTAACATTAACCAATTTGGTCCTTCTCCAAATTAAAACCAAATTTAATTTTTATATTAAAATTTATATTTTTTATTAAATATCTTTATATAATATATAAAAATTCACATCATTATAACTTTGATATAAAAATTAAATTTGGTCACATCTTCTATAAGGGTCAAATTGGTTAATCTTAACAAAAATTAGGACCTAATTGAACAAAAATAACAAATATAGGGACCAAATTGAATATAGAATATTGACTTTGACACGTGGCACACTACTAGATTGACACGTGGACATTTAAAAAATAATTCAAAAAAATTCAAAAAAAATTCAAAAGAATAAAATAAAAAATTCAAAAAAACCACAAAGTGACACGTGGCATACTCCTGGGTTGACATGTGTGCATTTAAAAAAAATTTAAAAAAATTTAAAAAAATTTTTTAAAAAAATTTAAAAATTTAAAATAAAAATAAAAAAAATTCAAAAAAACCACAAAATGACACGTGGCAGTCACTGTTCATGGCCGTTAATGATTTAATCGGTGTCAGCAAAAAAAGACCCAATTAAACATAATTGACAAAATTTGGGATCTATTTGAACACAAAACCAAAATTAGGACTTATTTGAAAAAACTTGACAAAAATTGGAAAAAAAGATATTTTAACCTATAGAAAATTTCTAAAAAACTTATTCCAAAAAATCGTTTTTTTTTTCTGAGAATCCTATTTTGAAAAGTTTATTCCAAAATATATTTCATACATTCCAAAAATCGCGTTCAAGAAAAATTCAATATATCACTTGTACGAGGAATAAAATAGTTATTTTGGAAATTCCGGTGTGCGCAAAGAAATTATAGGGGATGCAGGAAGAAAAGCGAAAAAAAACTGGAGTTTAAAATGAACGCAAACATTTTAACTTAGCAATAGAATAAATAAAATTGCAATATTTGAATATTCTAACATCACCAACATTCATCAAAAACAACATCTTGGGCTTAAAAATATCCTTGAAAATGAATTTACTTAATACTAATTAGAACCATTTTATCTACAGTTCTACACTTGGTATAAGGCAGACGTAGAATAAACTCCAACATTCTATTTTCTTTGCTCTACTCTTCTTCCTCTCTTTGCATTTTTGTTCTTTGCTTTTGGGTGTGAGGTGTAAGTTTCACAGCAGAACAGTGGCAGTTTTATTCGTCATTAGATGAGGTTTTTTTGGTGGTGGCAACCCAATACTGTTTCACAGCAACCAAAATCTTCTCAGGCACAAGAGGGCCATCCTCATGATCCACCATTTTCGCATCCCATCTCATCCCTCCCACAATTTTCTTAACCTTATTAAGAACATCAACCTCGTCCCGAATGATGATTGCTCCTTCAGGCCTTAGGATGCGATCCATCTCCAGAAGGATGTCTTCCAAGTTGCATCTGTTAATCAAATCAGTGCCAACATTTTCATTCAATGTCCATTTTCGATCAGGAATTAAGAATATGAACGAAACTTACTTGCCCCGGTACAAGCTAAATAAACCATTAGCATGAATAAGATCGTATGTCCTTGGATATGTGGAAAAGCCTTCACACCTGAAGAAAGAAAAATAAATTCATAGCAAATAACTAGCAGAAACAACTAGTGTAATAAACAATTACAATATGTCTTTTTCAGGAGGTCCACAATTAAGAAAAGAAAAGCACAGGATGAATTTTGATTTCCTACTGGTTTGATAAAAGTGGATAAGAGAAGGTATGGTATAAATTACTAGAAGAGAATGTTTCACAATCTCATCAAATTCCCTCTATACAAAATAAACACCAAGAGCGCTCACATTTCACATTTACTAAACAGGTACCAAACTATTCATCTTTTCATATGTTAGTTTAATTTAAATTGGCAATTAATGATAACGAAAAAACCATTAGAGAGTAACCCATCGAACAGGAAGAAGCTCCTCAAATTCTACTAGGAGGCAATGAAATGGAGAACGGGTTTCATTATCCCATCGTTGTCTCCAAGTCTATATCTGTTTTCTTATTATTTTAATATCAATTAATTATTTTTATAAAAAAGATTCATGCAAAAAAAAATGATATTATCGTATATTTAATGTCAAATTCCTATTTTTTCAATTTCAAATATTTAGAAATAAATGATAATTGTATAAATTTTAGTTCATATTACCAAATAGTAACAATTGGATAGAAGTGAAACAATTATATAAAATATTATACAATTACACATAAATAAAATTTCATGACAACCGAAAATTGCATGATTGAACACTTAAAAATTAAAAGTCAAAAATTTTCATGTGAATAAATTAAACAAAAAACAAAATATCAAAAAGAGTAGAAATAATCAAATGTCAGATCTAAAAACTACTTTATTAACTCAAATTGATGAACATCATTTGAACAAAACCGCAAAAAATTGTATAATCAAAATTGTAACAAGAAGAAAAGTACAATTGACATGTGAGTAGATTTTGTGCCTATAGAACAAGCTAAACAACTAGAAGAGAGGAGGAAAAAGTGTGTAGCCAAAAAAATATAAAAGAAAGATTAAGAAATTAAATACTAAGATAATATATATATATATATATATATATATATATTATTACCTAATAAATTATGTACTTTAATAATTTAAATCGGGACAAAGATGACCATGAGATGGGTATTGAGTCAGGTACGGGGACAAAGATATTGAAAAAATTGGATATTCCTCGAACCCGGTCAATCCAGGAATTTTCAGTCAAAATAGAGACATGTTCGAAGAATACCCACAAAAACATGAACTCAATTAGCAAGGAAAATTTTCATGAAATGGAAGTAGCCCACAACGTTAAGAAAATTTAAGAAACATACCAGTCATGATAAATGCCAATCAAACCTCTCTCATAGACAACACCCAAAGTGTTCTCAGCAATTGTGGGCACAACATTCATCACCCAAGACTTCTGTGAATCAAGTGCAGCTGCAAATCCTCCAAGACCTGCATTCATGTCCATCACATTCCGATATCTAGTAGTGCCAATCAATTGATTAATTCTTTTGTAAGCATTAACATGCTTTTTCCATGATTTGTTGTCTTCTTGATAAGATTTAGCTGTAACCCCTGCTACATTTCCCTGGGCTATTCGAGGAGGGACTGCAAAAAGCCTAGCAGGAAACTTCTTTAATTCCCCTCCAGCCACTTCATTTTTGTTATTTACCTCAGGTAATGGAGTTTTACATGTCTCCATTTTTTGGTACCTGCAAAAGGAATCATTGAAACAAGAATGTGATGAAGTTATTCGCAATCTCCTCTTGTCCAAGAATGTGAATAACAAATAAAAAGAACCAGAGAAACAGTGTTTGAAATCTTGCCTAACTATTAATTATCCAAATCTCTTCAACTATACATGATTGCAAGTAACTACCTGAATGAAGTGCATAAAGATAAGAACACTTACCACACATCATCAGCATTAGCTAAGTCACATAAATTGGAAGACTTTCTTTTGCAGGATTCAGCATTTATTTTCTTTCTCCAAATAGCGATATCACCCTTTTCATACTTCTTTTCCCAACAAAGACTTTCAGCTAACTCCTCAATTTTTGTCTGCTCTGCCTTCAAATCTTCCTTGCTTCGCTTCCATGTCTGGTAGTATGTTTTCCAATTAATTGGGGGGCCAGACAAAATCCAGTATCCACCCGGTCTTAACACTCGATCAACTTCCATTAGATACATGCCCTCTGCATTTGCATTGACATATAGGACAAAAGGATGTGAAATCTACAGAAATATGCCTCATTTTGTTTGAAAGTTCATATGTATGATCTTCTACACAATAAAAGGAGAATAACAAAGTGTTCCTGTTGAATTTAGCACTGACCATTTGAAGTCCATGGAATTAGACATCTAGAACACTGGGCCATATCAAAGGCTCTTGATGGGTATGGAAGACGGATAGAGCCAAGAACACCGATAACAGCAGGTACCCCTCGTTCTAGAGCAAACTGAACTTGTGCTTCATGGTTGTCCTTTGGAGCAAAGGACATAGCCAGCACATTTCTCTTTAGCAAGTAGGCTCCCCAGCTCGCAACCTGTAAAATTATAAGTTGATTTACAGAGGTTCCTTTCCTGGTCTGAATCTACATGAGAAGGATAAATTAAACATTAAAACTTACCCCACAACCAGTGTCGAGTGCTGTTCTGACAGACCCGTCTGCAATTGGAATAACTGATGCAAGTTCATCAATATACGCATCTGCTCCTTGAGGAAACATAGTCCCTCCACCGGGAAATTTAAAAACATTTCCCTGGAATTGCACCCAATTCTGAACAGCCTTCTCCACTGTGAGGCTCTTGTAAGGAACATTGGCATAGTAGGCAAAATCACGGCTTTTAGGCCAGGGAAAAGGAGTTGTGTACCCTTCAGGAGCTGGAATGAGGCACCGCAGTTTTTCGTTTTCGGCAGGGCAATGCCTCTCCCTGTAGATCATGTTTTCTCTTGGGAATGTCATTGCTCGGTCTTGCTCTTGGCAAGGTGTATAATCTCTATATTTTACATCACATGCCTTGAATACTTTAGCTTTTGGCTCAGAAGGTTCAACAATTTCTACATCATTGTGATGGGATTCAAAACTCAAATTGGGTAAAACAGTGCAGTCTGTCATCATCTTGTTAACTTTCAAAGCAAGGTTATCTCCTTTCCCTGACCCACTTCTTTGCCATGCCCCCAAAAGATAAAAGAAACAGCACAGACCAAGCACCGCAAATATTGACAGGGGCCTTCGTCCTCTATGGCCCGATGGATTGCTTTTAGAACCCATTAATCGCCCGTTACCACCCTCTCAACCCTATGCAATCAACACCGAAACTCATCACAAATCAAGCAAACCACCAAAATTCAACAAATAACTATCTTAGCACAAAGAATTTAACAAAAAGGTAGTACTGACTTAGAATTACTATAACCCAATTTTGGGGGCTCAATTTCTGGCATGGAAGATCTAAATGAAAGGAAACAGCTTTAACTCTCTTTCAACCAAAGTTTCATCAGAACCTAGTTTTATTTTATTTTCACTAAGCATGCAAGCTGATCTAACATGAGATTGGTAATGAATTTACACAACGATAAAGGCAAACTTTAAAATCAGAAATTGTTTGCCACTATTATCCGATCTTCACAAAATCCAGAAAGCCACTCTCAAACAATCTCCTTTGAACACTCTCCCAACCCCCAATCTCAACCTTTTATCCGGGTTAGCTGATGATCTAAAATTACATCCAGCGAAAGATAAAGCTCGCAAACGTGAACGAGAACTCAATCGATGAACAAATTAAGCTGGAAGGTCGCAACTAATTCCAATTACTTTAGCAACGACAATAAAGATTATTACAATAATAATAATGACACCGCCAAATAAATGCTATGTTTTTCAAAGAAAGAGAAGAAAGCAACAGGAGCATGAAAGTATCATTTGAGAAATGACCCAGAAAGAAAAGTATTCTGAAAAATTGAAACTTTTGTTCTGCTTCACCTTCTAGATCCAAATCACTCAAAAGAGAGACAGCAGCGAGGTGAGTTACCTGATACAGAGAGAGAGCGAGAGAAAAAGAGAGTTAGCAGTGTAGTCTTGTTGCTGTGTGTGTTTCAGTGGAACAAAGTGGGAAAGTGACTACTAAATGGGAAATGAGAAGGGGAAGAGAAGAAAAAAAATGAGTTCTGACAGTTGGAGTAGTGGGACTACATCAATTTTGGCTATTAACTCTTTATTATTGCCGACAGACAGTAACACAAACTCATTACTGCTTGGTTTTTAACTTCCTCCACTAGTTTTTGGACTGTCGTGTTCTCACAGCTTCAAATACATCCAAATCCAGAACTTTAACACCCTTTGGCCTGCAATTTTGCCCCTGAGCTCCCTCAACTTATTGAATTCCAGTGCTCATGAAACTTTACCCAACCCACTCAACGTATCTTTATTAATTTATCTTTCTTCCATGAGTATTTAACTTACTACTTTTACCCCTTTTTCAACCCTAAAAATAAATAATGTCATGTTAGGAAATTCTCCACCTTTTTGCTATTCTTTTACCACTTTAACTTTTCTATAGATCTCATCGAATGAAATACTATTATGAAATTATGATTAACAGATTCTTCTCTTTCATTAGTTAACTTGTTGAATTGTTCTTTTAAATTTTAAAAATTGCAAGTAAATTGGGTCTTCATTCTCAAATTTATAATCTTTATTTTAATATCCTAAATTTAAAATAAATTAAGTTTCAATCTTTGAACAGTTTGAAAAACTAAAAATGAGTTTTTTTTTTTTTGTAAAGTAGTATTGTTTAAAATTTTAAATCATAGTTCTCTAATTTAAAGAATAAAAACATTTTTAAAAAAATTGAGGAGCCAAAACTAAAATTTATAAATAAAATATATTTAAATCATTACAATTCTATGTTTAAAACTCAAACTTTAAATACATGGATAAAGTGAACAAGTTGGTGATGATTAAATTATGCGCTTAGTCGTTATTCATTTACTAATTAACCACCAATTATAATGTACATTGAAAAAATATTTAAAATCATGTGAAATATTAAATAAAATAAATATTTCATATTACAAAAGAATATGTTCATATTTGAAATCGGAATTTTGAGAACAACATCTGTTTATTTAAATAAAAAAGTATTAAGAGATTTGAGTTCTGACCCAAGAGTTAATTTTAATATAATATGTAAAAGTTGATTAAGAAATCTAGTAATGTCCTCCCATTCGGCCACTTCTCTAATTTAATTAAGCAGCGACAAACAATTTATAACCTTAATTTGAGGGATCCAGTAATTACTTTAATCTAAACCTAATTTAATTCATGGATGTCACCTCCTCTCCTTTTTCTAATGACAGGTCTTTTGACTTATTTTCTATCTATTTGTTTTAACGTACAAAAAACATCCTTTTTTTAATTGCACTTTTAATTAAATTGATATGAAAAATAATTAATTCAAACAAAAATTTAATTATAGCATTAAAGGAAAAAAAATGAAAAACACATAAATATATATTGAAATGAAAAAAAAAACCTAAAAAAATTGATAGTAAGCAGAGTAAATTAAAAATAAAAAAAAAAAAACAAATACTTTTCTTAGTTTAGATAAATAGAACACACACTTAAACGGAATAACTAGGGTGACCAAACTTGATCAAAAAATTTAAAGAGATCAAAATAATGTATTCAAATTTTATATATTTAATTATTATTACTAATATAATAAATATATATATAATTTAGTATTGAAATCTTGGTATGTTTTTCCTTAAAAAAATTATAGTTTTAAAATTGTATTTGATATGAAACTCATTTTAAATAATTTTTTCTAATTTATCTCTTTCTCTATATATTCTTATATTTGAGAAACGTTTTCCTATAATAAATTTCAAAGAATTAATATGAAACATTCCGCCTACAATTCAAAAAAATTAATATGAAACTTTTCACTTATAATTTTTTGAATTTTAATAAATGGTCCTCTAATTCAACAAAACAATTGAATTTCTAGTAGTATCATGCTTCATGCTTAAAAATAAAATAGGTGAAGAAGTAAATTTATATTGTTTTCTTCTAAAAGATATCTTCTCTTTTATCACTTTAAAAAAATCTATTATTTTATTTTTCATCAATATAACTATTTAAACAAAATTAAGACTAAATTTTCTTTATCAAAATCTAATCAAAAATTGAAAAACATAAATATAAAAAAAATATGATAATGAAATCACATTTAAAAAATATTATGAAAAAATATATAGTACATGACTTTTATTTTTATATTCATAAAAAAATAAATATACAAAAAAGTCATAAAAAAAAACTAAATATCAAACTTCTATATATATATATATTAATTATAATTTTTTAATTATTTAATTTATTTATTAAAAAATTTGGCTGTAGAGGAAAAAGTCATTCATATTGTAGATAATAAATAGTAGAATATTAAATTAGGTAGAATTTTCTTATTAGTCTAGTGTGGACCTGCAAGCTACTGTCCTTCCTTGCAACGCACTTTTCATAATTAATAAATAAAAGAGACAAAAGACATAATAGGAGGAAATTAGTAGATATTAATAAAATAAAAATATTTATCATTTGCATATGAGAGAAATTGTGACGGAGAGAAGGGGATGGAGAAAGTATAATATAATTAAAAGTTATTAAAACGACCCATAAATATGTCATATTTTCAGTATGGGAAAAAATACCTCATATATGTACAACTTTAAACAATTGCCATCTTGGCCATATTATGTTAGCATGATTTATCTGCGTTCAGATCAGTAATTAATGGTCTGTTCTTCACATACTTAAATATCATGCAAAAAGAATTTCACACTCTTCATATCAACTAAGTAAGCATGGTAGTAAGATGTTTTGGAGACTTAGAAATTCAAAACTAAATTGTTATAGTGTTTTGTTTTATTTATATTTTCATTTTTGTTTGTCAGGAAATTTTTTGTGTCTGAGAATTCATTTAATTATTTATTTACTATCATAAAAATATAACATATGAATAAATAGTTGGTTTAATATTATAACTATCGATATAATTAAAAAAAAAAATACAATTTTGATATAAAAATGTTAATACTAATTTTATTTGAATTATGCTAATAGTTAATGTAATACTTTCGCAAAGTATTATTTTTAATATAAATTCAATGGAGGTCTATACAAAAGACACCGTCCTTCAAAATACAATCTACATATACATTAAATATAAATATACGCATACAATTTTTTATAAATCATATATGAAGAATATTCAACAAACAAAATATAAAATAATGATTTTTGAAAGACTTATATTAAATAAACAAAAGATTACATCTTATCTAATGCACAAGACTTACGTTTACAAGTAAACTTAAGAAAGTGGATTAGGATATACAACAAAGAAAACTTAAGTAATGTTTGAACAAATTTATATTCATGCTAACCATTTAGACGGTGTCAGAGAATTGTATTTGTTAAACTAATTATGGATAAAAATCTTGAAAATTCTTTTGCTCGGTTGCACAGGATAGAATTATTTATATTTTTAGTTAAGTAAAAGATTTTTCTCAAACAAAAATAGGACAAAGATTTCAGCTTTATTTTCGATCCTATTACAACATTTAGACAATACTAAATTTATCCACGAGTATAAAAGTATTGGCTAATCATTAAAAAGACAACGATCTTATAAGTATTGTTTAAAAATTACAAAAAATCTCACTTTTCCAAAATGTTGCTTAAAATAAAATTATTATCTTTAAAATAATTAACATTTTTAAAATAAAATTATAATTTAAAATATGATCAACTAAATATATAAATAAAATAAAAAGTATTATAAAATTAATTTAAATGGTTGTATTTTTATATTTCCATGTTTAAAAATGTCTTGCCTATACATGATTTATTATAGTCTAACATTTTTATAATCCTTGCTTTAAAAGAATAAACAAAGCAACACAAAAAATCGTTGAGTTAAGGGGCTGCAAAAATGTTTTCTATTATCATATCTTAGGCTACAGTTATTTCGTTGTTGCAAATAGGCAACAATTGTACAATTATATATATATATATATATATATATATATATATATATATATATATATATATATATATTTCTCTTTTTACTTTTATCCTTTAAATGATATATTTTCAAAATTTAAATGTTTTCTTATTTAATCAGCTACAAAATAAATAAAAGCTATCTATAATTTTATTAATTTTTGTTGTTATAAAAAGATGGTTAAATAAGTTTTTAATCCCTAAACTTTGACACAAGATTATAATTTGTCTTTATCGAAATTTTGATACATTTTGGTCCCAAAATTTCAAAAGTGAATGAATATATTATTTTAACTCAATCACGTTAAATGTTTTTGACATGTTAAACACGTTTCATGCTAACATTTAAGTTATTTACATTATTTTACACGTTCTCACTTCAATCTTGTAAAAAACAAAGAAATATATAAAGAATGAGAGAATGTGTATTATTGAGTGTGTATAAAATGTTACAAGAGGTGTGTTATATATACACACACAAAGATAACTCTAATGACAACAATTAAATGGGCCTAAAACATAAATATAAGCTCACAAATTTCAGCTGAAAAACATGGTTGATATGTAAAAATATTAATATAATTGTATTAAAAAGATTATATATCTTTTTATTTTTAAAATTTTAGAAATTAAAATGTATGAAAATTTTAAACAAAGATGACTTTCAATTTTGCGTGAAAATTTATAGACTAAAAATATATTTATAACTCAAAAAAATAACAGATGCTCGTAAATTAAAGTAAATAACTCATAAATATTAATATTAATATATGACTTTTTTTCACAATTAAAATTGTTTGTTTCTGGTGTTTTATTATTGTATCCTTGGATTAACTTTGTAAAACAATTTAGAAAAATAACAAGAGAAATTAATTTTAGTTCAACATATTTTCCTATAAACATGCTTTTGTAATCTATTGTATTACGGCTTTAGACCTTTTTTTTTTTTAACTTGTACAAAATTGTTTATAGAGAATTTATTTTATTTTTTTTAGAAGGACTTGGGCATAAATTAAGGTAAACAGATCCGATATATTATGTCTGAAATTCAAGTTCTTTTTCAGTAATTAATGGGAGAGTAGCAGTTTATTTGGATGATCCTAGGCGTAGGAGAACATTTGTTGGGGATAAAGAAAACTTTCAGAATGCCACTGGATAATCCCTTTTTATAAGCTTCATAGTCTGGCCCAAAGAAATTTCAATGTAGTCAAAACACAATTACGCATAGTTCAAATAATCCATGTAATTATGAAAGTCTCAATTCCTTTTTCATACTCGTTAATTGCTCTAAGGTTTAGTTTTTTTCCCAACATGTCCTCTTTTTCGCAGTTATTCAATACATCCACAATTTAAGTGAAAATTAGTTGAGCTTTTAATGCATTATTTTTTACATATATAGCAAAAAAAATGTTAATTTTTTGTTTTCTACTTTATCTAATAAAAAAAATATAGGTTAAATATGTTTTTGTTTTATTAATTTTTAGTAGTATAGGTTAAATATGTTTCTGATTCATTATTTTTCAGTATAGATTAAATTTAAATTAGTCCCTCTCTAAACTTTGAATCAATTTAATTTCTTATCTTTAGTAATGTGTAGATTAAATATTTCTAACAAAATTTTTTAAATTTATTTGACGTTTCATGGTAACATTTGAATTGTTTATACCATTTGATACATATATGTTTCAATGGTAATTGAGAATCAAACAGGTTTAAAACTTGAAATAAACTTACTAAAATTTGGTTAAAAAATATATTTAATCCAAAAATTATTTACAACCTTACTTGATGGATGAAAGCATTGGTGACCAGTTATAAGCTAAAATTAAGGCTTAATCAACTTTTAAACTTTTCATGACACATGTATGGTCTTTTGTTCTTTTAAAAAGAAAAGAGTTTTATCTCTTTAATTTTTTTTCAACATAATCACTCATTTTTGTTGCAATCAAATTAAACCACCGTGCAACTGACGAAAAATATAACAAATAAATTGAATATTTTTTTTACTTAATTTCTTTGTTCCTTTTTATATATATATATATATATATATATATATTCTCCGGTAAAGATGAAGATGAAAGAACAATTTTATACTTATATTAAATATCAGAGATGTGTAATACTCAAAACCGAACCCCCATCCACCTCTACCTTACCATCACGAACTTCCACCATTTAGAAAAAGAAATAATGTTTATTAGAATTTATTTAAATTATTATAACTCAAAAATTTGATTATTGGACTAAGAGTTACAAGTTACTGTCACAATGTTAACTCATTTATTACATTTTAATTAAACTCAAGAATCACACTACACTTATGGATTAGTTTTATCTATGATGTTATCAGTTTAACTAATAACAAATAACAAGTTTAAAAGACGAGTAAAAAAATATAACATTTGTGAGAATGCTACTACCAGTCTAAGTAAAAAGAAGTTCAACAACAACTGGTCCAGACACCTAATTTTTTTTTTTTTTTCTGAATACAATTTGTATTTGACGAAGCTTTGGGCAACGCTCTATCAGAACCTGACTGGTGGATGGACGCTGGGGGAGTAGATGTAACAAACTATTTTAAGATAGGTTTGAACTAGTTACTTAATATTCTGATGATTTTATTTTTATTATTTGTAAGTGAACGTTAATTTATACATTAATTAAAAATAAAATTTTAATGTACAAAAAGTTCTGTAAAATATTATATAAAAAAATTAATTTATTTTTTTATTTTTATTTTTATCTCATAAAATGTCAATAAGTTTGCTCTAGGTGTAAACAAAGTTAGCTCCATCCGCTTAAAAATCTTTGCTGCTGCATTAGAACAAAATATCATTCCAAACGTTCTTGTTATTATCCTATTTTTGTTTCGAGCATATATATATATATGTATATATATATATATATATATATATATATATATTCAATTTCGTTGCCCTTAATTTGGTGTCTTATAAACTTCTTCAGTTCTTGTACTAGATTGGTTCTTGCGCTTCTTTGCTCTTTTGGCGAGGGAAGATTGAAGATGGATAGAAAGACATGAGAGACGCACACAAACAAACAGATATATTATAGACAGGTAATATTCATGTAATGTTATTTCAAAATTTTGGATAAAATTTTTCACTTCCGTCAGCTAAAAGAATTATGCCTTTTACTCTCTATTTGACATGATTTCTTGTAGCTTTGTGTCGATCTAACATGGAGTCCCACTTGCTCGTTCTAGTTCTTAAGCTATACTAGATTTTGTGTGTCTCACCTTCAAATCTTTGTGGTGCACGTGAGGTTTATTCAAAATAAATGATATTACTTATGACTATGTGCATTAATGTAATCTTTAGAACTGATTCTTTATTTAGCATTTTCTTCAAATTTAAGGCTCTCATAGCAGTATGTTATTATATTTTGATTCAGATATTAGTTTTCATAAAATGAGTTGAGTAGGAGATGGCAGAGTTTCCAGGATATTTCCGTTACTGCTTGAACACAGGGAAACTTCTCCTTTTAGCAGTTTTGGTCTCTGGAGGTGTTGTCTTGCATATTTTGGTCAGTATTTTTTTTTCCCACCTATATAAATGTGAGGCTCAAAGAAAACAATTGGGCAGAGGGAACAGGTTTATTATTTTGTAAACTAAAAGTTTTTATTACTTGTTATGTAGAAAACGGTTAAGATTACAGACATATACTTCAGATCATACAATATTTTTTTTTTTCCTAGGCAGTTTCTTGTTAGGAGAAAGAGCCTCTTGGATGAAAAAACTTATTCACTTTTCGTTGTGTCATCAAGAATATAATTTATAGCTTACAATTTTAGTCCGTTGTACTTCCGATAGATATAAACAACTAGTACATCGATTACCCAATTGCTATTACATTAACTATCCATCGACTAGTACATTAACCATCCAACAGTTAGTTTCTTACAATGATTAGTTATCACAACCTATTAATATATTTAAATTTATTAAAAACCCAACGGTTCTGCCTAGCCATGGCATGAGTTCCTGAACCAATTCCCTTTCAATAAATTAATCCATCAACAGATGTCTCATCACTGTTTACTAAGATTGGTTCTGTATTGCAGGCATGTGCGTTATATAAAAATTGGTGGCCAATGCTAACTGGTAAGATAAAGCATCATTGAATTGATTCTCTAAAATGCTAATTAATTGTTTCTTGGGAGACAAGAAGATATATTCTTGTACGTTATTAAATATTTTTTTACTCTTCATGCAGCGATAACATATGTGATTCTTCCAATACCTTTGCTCTTCTTCGCGGGATCTGAACGTTCTTCTGTATTTTCTGAATCAGATAACACGTAAATCCTTAACTTTTGTCTGGAAAAGTAAAATAGGTTTGTGTTTGAATTTTCCTAATCCAAGCTGGGGAATGATGGAACAGCTGGATGAATGCAACCAAGTTCTTAAGTGGGGCATCAGCTGTGGGAAGCATTGCCATTCCAGCCATATTAAAGCATGCTGGTGTTATCAGTTGGGGAGCCCTTGCTATGGAACTCTCTTCATTCTTTGTGTTTGTATCTGCCATAATGTGTTACATAAGGATGAATGATGAAGATGATTATAGTGTTCTTTGAAGTCAGGGTGAGGGCATGAGAGGCTTGCTTCTTCCTGTCAAAAAAAATGTATTTATTTACTTTGCAGTTGATTTTTGTTTGTAGGAGCGTCATCACCTTTAGATTTTTTTCACAATAAATTCATCACCTTTAACCCATTTGAAACGAAGAGGCCTTGTTAAATGACGTTTAACAATAAGGCTATGTAGAGACCTCAAAGTCAGAGGACCAGAATTGGAAGGTTTTTCATCCAAAGCAATGAGAACTTGTTAGTACGAGTTAGTACGTATAAGTCACGAGGACCAGAATTGGAAGGCTTTTCATCCAAAGCAATGAGAACTTGTTAGTACGTATAAGTTATGAGGACCAGAATTGGAAGGTTTTTCATCCAAAGCAATGAGAACTTGTTAGTACGTGTAAGTCATGAGGTAAGGAAACATATATACAAAAAAACACACACACACACATATATATATATATATATATATATATATATATATATATATATATAAAAGAAATGTTTGATGAAAAACAACTTAAAAAGAATTTGTTCACTGTAGAATATTTGTTCAATCTATAGAGTACAATGTCTCATCATATAAAAGAAAAAGTAAAACTTAATACAACAGAATATTTGATAATAATAAAAGAGAATCAAACATATAATATCTCTATCAATCTAAATAAAAGTGGAAGATATATAATATCTTTATCACCCCCTCTCAAGGTGGGCATGAAATTGTAACGTCCCAACTTGGAAGTAGCAACCCGGAAAACAAAAGGATATAATGACTTAGTAAACATATCAGCAAGTTGACTTGTAGAAGGAATATGGAAAAAGTGAATAAGGTCATTAACAAGTTTTTGTCGTATAATGTGACAATCAAGTTCTATATGTTTGGTTCTCTCATGAAGAGTGAGATTCTTGACAATGTGAATAGCAAAATTGTTGTCACAAAAGACAGTATAGGGAGTGGGAACAGAAAAATGCAAATCTCGAAGAAGGTATTGAATCCATTGTATTTCACATGCCAGGGATGCCAAAGCACGATACTCAGCGTCAGAAAAAGACCGTGAAATAGTGGTTTGATTCTTAGTGTTCCAAGCAACCAAAGATGTACCCAAGAAAACACAATATCCAGAAACAAAACGTCGGGTAGTGGCACATGTTGTCCAATCAGAATCAGAAAACGTCTGAGTTTTAAGAGAGGTGTTAGATTTATACAAAAGTAAGTCCATATCTAGGAGCATGTTTTAAGTATTGAATGATCCGTACAACCTGCTGCATATGTGGTTCACGTGGAGAAGAAATAAATTGGCTGAGTTGTTGGACAACAAAACTAATATCAGGCCTGGTGTTAGTCAAGTAAATTAATCATCCAATCAAACGCCGAAAGGAAGAATGACCTGGTAGAAGAGTTCCCTCGTCGGCATGAAGTTTGATAGAAGGATTAGATGACGTTGGTGCATGTTTACATCCAAGCATCCCTGCCTCTGAAATGAGGTCCAAATAGTATTTCCTTTGATTCAAAACTAATCCATCAAGAGAACGAGAAACTTCATGATTCAAAAAAATTTGATAGGGCTAAGATCTTTAATATGAAATCTAGAATGAAGATGAGCTTTTACAACATTAATTCCAGCAATGCTATTGCTAGTGAGAACCACATCATTGACATAAACCAATAAAACAGTAATAACAGAGACAAATTTCTTCACAAAGAGAGAGTGGTCAGCAGAACTTTATGTGTAACCAAGAAATAGCTCTGAAGTTAGTTTTTGATTCCAATTACGATTGACTTGTTTTAAACCATATAGAGACTTGTTAAGCTTACAAACAAGATTTGGCTGCGAAAGAGAAAGATTAGGTGGAAGCTTCATATAGATCTCTTCATGTAAGTCTTCATGGAGGAAAACATTGTCAACTGATGAATAAATCAATCACTAGCAGTGGCCAAGGCTAAAAGAATACGGACAGTAGTAAGTTTGACAACATGAGAGAAAGTTTCAAAATAATCAAACGCCTCAGTTTGAGTAAAACCCTTAGCCACCAACTGTGCTTTAAACCTATCAATTGTGCCATCTGGTTATGTTTGAGTTTGTAAACCCAGCAACAACCAATTGGCTTGATGCCAGAAGAAGGAGGAACTAAAGTCCAAGTCTAGTTTTTGTCAAGAGCATGTAACTCAGCATCCATAGCCTATTTCTAACAGTCATGTTGAACAACTTCTTTGAAGGAGAAAGGTTCAACTTATGTAGAAATATTATGACAAAAAACAGTATGGTCAAAAGAATAATTATCATAAGAAACAAATGAATGTATTGGATAAGGTGTGTTGGATGAAGGCGATAAGAGCTTCATAATCCTTCCCGATACGAAGATCGGCAATAGAGGAGACGATATCAACCATACTAGCACGAGCAGAGGGCTCGGAAGAAAGAGGTTGGACTTTAGTGTGTAGGTTAGAGCCTTGAGGCAGGTCGTGCTTAATCCAACAGGAATCAGAGGCATGATTGGTCCGGTGACAATGGTCACAATATTTGGGATTGCAGCCACCAGACCGAGGAGAGCGCCTCGTCCATGATTGTCAAAGAAACCACCACAAAAATTTTTACCATGTTCCTCGGGAAAGGCAAGATTGACAATATAATCTTGAGAATTAGAATGAAAAGTAGTCTTAAATTCACGTTCTTGTTGAAGAATCAAAGAGAAAGTTTTCACCAGAGTAGGCATAAGCTCCATAAGCATAATTTGAGACTGAACCTTAGAGAATTCATCATTCAGGCCACAAAGAAATTTGATGACATAATCATCATCACGCTCTCTCTTTCCAGATCTTGGAAATCAAGCCACATGTGCAAGGAGAAGCACGGGTACAAACAAGAATCGTGCAATACAAAAAGAGTTCTTTCTAGAGGATTTGAAGTTGTGTGTAATATTGAGAAATGGTGGACATCTTGTCGATAGCTCTGAACTTCCTACTGTAAATTGACAATGCGAAGCTTATCCCCATGAGAGAACCATTGAAGAAGATAAGTTCATATATAAGATGCAAACTCCAACCACATAACATATTGTTTAATGTGGACGTCATTGAGCGAGTGAGCCACGAAATTACCATCTTGTTACAGTGTTTCCAAGCTTCATGCAAGGGATCATTAAAGGCTGGACATGGAAGGGTGCCGATAACAAAACAGTCATTGTTTTTTGTTTCTAACGCAACAAGCATATCATGTCGCCATTGCGAATAGTTGTTATCGAAAAGAAGAGGCAACACCAAGACAAGAACAGGATTCTCACCGGGGTGAAGAAATAGTGGATGTGCGAGGTTTGTGAGATGATCAAAACATGGGTTAGGGTGCACAGGGTTTGTGGGAGAACCAGAGGATAACATAGTATTTGCCATGACAAGAAATCAAAAAGAAAGGAGAAAATGCGGAAGATGATTTAAATATGATACCATATTAGTATGTATAAGCCATGAGAGAAGGAAATATATGTACAAAAGTGCGTACACAAACGCATAAGAAGTGTTTGGTGAAAAAACCTAACTCAAAGAGAGTTTGCTTACTCCGGGGAAAAGATATATACTATCAGAACTGATTGTACTTTTTTGCTAGACATGTTAGATGATTTAACGTGGGTCGATGAAGCTACCATGCTTGTGTTTTTAGTTTGACGAGTCCTCCCTCCTTCACTCGTACACTATTAGCTTATGATGAAAAGAGTTTTAAAATACGGATTAGGAGAAAATAGATTACGCAAGCAAAGAAAATGCTCAAAATGCCATGGTGCTTATCATTTTCACGATAGTTACCATGTCAACACACACTTCCAAATTAGTGTTCACAGAAATATGGAAAAGTCCAATAAGATCGACTTTGTGAAGTCCAACATAATTTGTCGGTTTTGAATTTACTTCCTGTACTTCAACAACTGCGGCTTACTTGAGCTTGCAAGCGGCACTTCATATCTTGATGATATCCTCTTCTTAGTTTTTATCACGTTTCATTCAATGGAGATTGTTCAAGACCAGCAGCTACAAAATACAGGTTAGTTTCTTGAACACTGCTCGTTAAAGAGAAACTCTTGCATCTTTTTTAAGCGGATGAGTGGAACCTGCTTGGTTATTCTGGAACACAAACAGACACCAAAGGAACATAATTCTCACTGATTTCCAACATCCTCTTCCTTTATTGATTGCTTAAGAATCACTGTTTTTTTTATCAGCAATTTAGAATCACTGCGTTTCTTCTATTATTAGGATTTAATATTAAGTTAGATATTATGACAAACAGGTGGAAGGTGAGCCTCTGTTCGGTCAGTTCTCGTCGGAAAGTGTTCCTTGTATTTGGCTAATAACATTGTCGTGTCCCATTTCAATATCTAACGGTGAAACTTGAAAAAAAAGTTAGAGATTGTTTGGTTGGAAACTGTATGTCTTTGGTTTTATGTCGATTTTCTTCACAATAATTTAATGGCATAAACTAAACAAAGATATAATACTTAACTATATTATTTAGTATTTGGATTAGAGGAACTACTTTCGCAAAAAACCAAAGAAAATCATCTCTAGAGTCCCACTAGTTTAAACAACTTCTGATTATGTCAGAAATGATAGAGCTAATCTAAGTTTCTGGTGTGTATCCTCAGATGATGGAAAACTGCACGACTCTAACAGAAGCACAGATGTCACCCAGAAACTTCAACATGCAAGATTCGAAAAATGCAAATGGTGGTTGCGTGTGTCCCTCTACATAATCTTTCTTCTGGCAGGCCAATCTGCAGCTACTCTTCTGGGAAGGTTATACTATGACAATGGTGGTAATAGCAAATGGATGGCAACTTTTGTTCAATCAGCTGGATTCCCTGTACTTTTCCCACTCCTTTTTTACTTCTCAACAAGAAAGCAGGACAAATTAACTAACGAGCTCAACAATGATTCCCACAAAGCAAAACCAAAATTTTGTATCATTGTTTTCCTCTACCTAGCTTTTGGCTTAATTCTGACAGGGGACAACTTGATGTATTCCTATGGACTTCTATATCTCCCTCTTTCCACCTATTCTCTGCTGTGTGCAACCCAATTAGGCTTCAATGCAGTCTTCTCTTTCTTCCTCAATTCGCAGAAGTTCACAGCATTCATATTCAATTCTATAGTCCTCCTTACGATATCAGCTTCCCTGCTTGCAATCGATGCTGATTCTGAGGATCAAATGGGACTTTCCAGAGAAAAACATATAATTGGGTTCTTCTGCACTATTGGTGCATCAGCTACATTTTCTTTATATCTCTCTCTTGTGCAGCTTTCTTTTGAGAAGGTTATCAAGAGAGAAACCTTTACTGTTGTGTTGGACATGCAAATTTACCCATCTTTGATTGCTACATGTGCTTGTGTTGTGGGCTTGTTTGCAAGTGGAGAGTGGAAAAGTTTGAAGCAGGAGAGTAAGGATTATGAGAAGGGAACGGTGTCATATGTGATGACTCTACTTTGGACTGCTGTGACATGGCAAATATCGTCTATTGGTATGCTGGGGTTGATTTTTGAGGTATCTTCATTGTTTTCAAATGTGATAGGTACCTTGTCATTGCCCATTGTTCCCATCCTTGCAGTGATCTTCTTCCATGACAAGGTGAATGGGGTGAAGTTTATAGCCTTGTTGTTAGCAGTGTGGGGCTTTATGTCTTATGTGTATCAACATTATATAGATCACAAAAAAGCCAAGGCAGATAGGGTTTCACTGGCTGAGGTAGAAATTTGCTGATTGTAGAATGGGATGGACCAAATTTTGATGAAATTATTATAACCAGTTGAATGACTCTGTTGATGTTGCTATTGCAATTTTGTGAATTGTGTTTAGTGCAGCCTGATTTGTACTTTTACAAGAAAAATAAAATATTTTATAGAAATTAATATCATTAGTTAATATTGATTACAATTACGTTTATGAGATTATTTTATATATATATATATTTGACTTTCTAAAAATAGGTGAAGAAACTTGGAACAAAGCCTCACATTTTAAATTCTTAACCCTTCTATGTTATGGAAATGCTAATTGGACCATGAGAAACACTCATCTCAGTTATAGAAAAATGAAGCTTTCAAAAAATAAATAAGTTATAGAAAAAATTATTTGTTTTCTCCTAATATAAAACTGTTTATTATTGTTTTTATTATAAAGTATTTATTTAATTTTTAAATTTAACAAAGAAGAACAAATACTATAAACACTTCTCTCTTACTATGACAAGTTTGGCATGATGGACAGCTCTCAAACAGAAAAGAACATTCAGTTAATATTTTGATAAAGTTACCATTATCTCCCTGTATTATGCTAATTAACACTTACACTTACACAATATATAGTTTTATGTTGATCATATTCTTATCAGAATTGCAATTATAATCGATGTACTTTTAAAATATATTAACATTCATTATATTTGTAATAAACTAGCCAGAACATAGGCACTTATTTGTTCACACTTAAAATGAAAATAAGTTGAATTATTATTAGATGTTATAATTAACTGACAAATATATTTCAAGAATAATGTTAAAAAAAATTATATACAAAGATCTGCATTATATATTATTATAATGTTTTTTTTGGTGAAATGCTATCTATCTCTTATTAAAAATAAATTTAATTAAGTTTTAAGTGTTTTATAAATTCAAGTATTTTTAGTTGATTCTTAGTTAAAAATTAATTCCTATTAAAAAATTTATATTTTTTAATTGGACTTATTCTTATTTGATTTTTTTATTGATTTGATTGACATTAGTACATTACTGATATTTTATATTATCATTATTGACATATCTATACGTGAAAAAAAATTACTTAGTTAAAGATTAATTGCCTTACTGAGTATATCTCTTAAGAAAAGAGAGACTCTATTAGATATTAAAAATCTTTGTGTGTTTAATTTATTTTTATATGCTATATTAAAAATAAATAATAACATAAATAAATTAAATTAAAAAAAAATCAATCTTTTAATAAAAGAATTATATATATATATATATATATATATATATATATATATATATATATATATATATATATATATATATATATTTGTGTTTGCATATATTTAAGTTAGGTTCATGTTTTGTAGGTTGGTGACATGATTTAAACATAGTCTGATGTGCATAAGATAGATGAATATCTTCGGTTGATGGAGTTCCCTCTTCTAACCATTTTTTATTGTTAGACAAGAATTTGAATAATTCTTTATATTTTGTAAACCATAATTATAATGGATATGACTTCTCTTTTCTTCAGAAATTGATGGAAATTATAAGACGGTTCATCAAAATGATAAACTTTTAAAGGATCAAGATGCTATCAGGATATAGCGTTGAAATCATTTATAAAGTCTTAGTATGACCATGATGTATGTTCTTGTAGGAGTTATCTTAGGTGATTCATTAGATTTTTTTCGATATGTTCGTGAAGGCTGAGTCTGTAACTGGCACACCTTGATCATAATGCCTTTATACTAGGGATTATGACACATTTCTTTTTCTTTAGTCATTCGGAGGCTCTTACGAGTTTAAAATTGCATGTTTATAGACTAGGTTCCATTGTACTAAAATTGGAAATTTTGGTTTTTTAGTATAATCATGTTATTTAATGCTAATCAAGATAAGTTAAATTTTAATGCATGCAACACATTATTAAGGTACTTTTCCCTCCCGATTACAATCCATTCTAGCCTGGTGTTGGAATTAGGGAGACCGATGAAGTCAGCTACTTTAGGTTGGAATGCCAAAGGAAAAGTTTTCATCATTAGTACAATAATTCATATAATTATAAATCATGAGATCGTACCATGATTTGTAGATTTTACTTTTTATAGAAACATGCTATATTGAAAAATAAAATTAATCATGTGTCAATATTTAATCAAACTCAAATTTACAAAATTCATCATTTTCTCAACATTATATTAAAGTTAATTTATCTAGTATAAATAATTCAAATTAAAGCAAAAACTAAAATCTCCTCCACAAAGCACATTCATAAAAAATATTGGAATGGCAAGAACATCTCTCGTTCGCCACTACTACCTTAAGTTTGACCTAACCAAATATTTCTCTTCACCATTTAAAACTCATGGTTGACTTATAATCAGAATCTATCATTCTAAACCTCTAAACCGTTGCATTATAGAAAAAAAACACCCTTCAAATATTAAAGAAATTATTATATACTATTTTGTACAAAATTATAGTTTAAAATTATAATGTTGTACCCAAATTATAATATTTACACAAATTTAAAAATTTTTAGAGTGAACATTTTGTAAATTGCCACTACAACATTCACTAAAATGAAGGTTATAAGCACCGCAAGTCATTAGAATACTAACTACATCACTAGAAGACCAAGTCATTACAATATTTACAATGTTTTTCACATTACAATATTAACAATGTTTTTCAAATATTAACCATATATAAACGTGAAGACACAAAAGAAAACAAAGAGATAAAAATGATAAAGACAAAAATAATTGTGTCAAGTGTTATTAGAAACAATAGCTATGTTTAGTATCTAAAAATGTTTTGACGTAAACCAAAAAAAAGTAGATAAAGAAAGAGAAAGAAATATCTTAACAAAATTTTAGTTTGTAAATGTAAAGTAACTAATATTATTCTAATAAAACAATAATTGAATTATTAATTTAGAGTGAAAGTCAAAATTAATCCAATTTTAATTTTTTAATTTTAAATAATAAAATAATCAAAATGAAACTATTAAAAAAGAATAAATGTTTCGAATATACAAGGAATAACTTTTTTATCTCGTTGTTCTTTGTCTTGTTGTCTAAACCATGCAATATTAAGCATGGATTTTTCCATTTATATTTTACGAAAATATACTAAAAAGTAGTTTTTTTTTTTTTAAGTCATATTTGCACCTGTACTCTACCATGGATTGTATACAGTTCCAAGAATAGACTTGTATGAATGTTTATTCAAATTATAAATTTCAAAAATCTAAAACCTTTGTTTTTATAATTTTTTTATTAAAAAATACAAAAAAAAAAAAAAAAAAAAAAAAAAAAAAAAAAAATTTTAATAAAAAAAATTAAAAATAAATTTAAAAATTAAAAATAAATAAAACTATTAAAATTAAAATTC
>Ga0214545_1004626_pt1 | contig 25595 bp, 14 predicted proteins | sample CNSS4metaG_FD_160064 | JGI IMG/M metagenome (GOLD analysis project Ga0214545, IMG submission 160064) | Root nodule microbial communities from cowpea collected in UCLA plant growth center, Los Angeles, California, USA - CNSS4 | ecosystem: Host-associated > Plants > Roots > Nodule | place: USA... | reverse complement strand
AACATAAAATGTAAAAAAAAAAAAAAAAAATCAGAAGGGGATTCAAATTTTAGTTCACTACATTACAATGAACTTGTTCTTTATGTTAGACCAACTTCATGTGGTCATTTTGCAAGGATATGATATCGACAATTATGCACAAGAACAAGTCGCTCCTTTTTTCCATTTTAGGAAAAAAATGTTCGACTAATTTTATTCAGTTATAAATTGATACAAAACATATTATCAGATAATACTTAAAAGTTCTATTGTGTGAAAAGTACAAATTAAACAAGCATACCAAGGCCAGTGCATACTGTATTAGGTAACTGCTGACAGCCAAACCTTCAGGCTGCAGGAAATTAAGAAAACTAAATGTTATTATCTAAGGGAAATAAAATGCAGTCATTTCAATGGCAAGAGATATAGCATAACAGATACAAAGCATATAGATACCAAATCAATGTTTTCTCCACAAATTCTTACCTGACAAGCAACTAGGCGGTATAGAAGTTGCTGCAGTGCAGGCAGCTGCTCCAATAGCCCTTCTTTAGTCAACGACCGTGTTCTGCTATGTCCCTGTCAAAGCTAAAAGTTACTAATTTTCTATTTGCAGTAATGAAAGCCGCATGGAACAATTAATGTGTGAATAAAATTGAAAGGCAAAGCAGCACCTTAGCTTTAACGGGTGATGCTTTTGATAAACGGTCAGCCTCGATGTCATATTTAAGGATTCTAAAACATTCAAGCCTTTCTTCTAAAAATAGTGCATATGTTCGAACCCATGCAGAACAATCCCAAGCTGCGTTGAGAAATACAGTTAGTGAGCATAAAATGAAAGAAAATTCAGATAACAAGAGGGTCTCACAGATCTATCTACCTTGGGGACTTGAGTCATCTTTAAAATTGGATATTTGAAGAAAACGTCCCCTACGCGCATAGTTTATGAGGTCTTCTTTGAAAGTAGGATCACCCTCTCTTAATATTCTATGAATGACTATCAATGTCTTTACAGCAACCTGTCATGTGACATGTCGATGTTCAATTAAAAACAATAAAGTTTGGAAAAATTGTCGTCATTGAGTATAATGCTATGCAAATTACATTCCCTCTCACTTGTTTTCACTGAACAACTTAAGCTTTGAGGATGATTGATTCATGACAATTATACAGTTCCCATTTCCCTTTTTTCTCTTACATATGCTGGTGTTTGTTATTTTCATGCAAAAATCAAGCATAACATATTTATTAACACAGTTAAAAAACACAACATTTTACCACATAAGGACAAGAAAAACAAAATGAGCACTGATTGTTTGTTTATTATATGTTCTGATGTTTGTTAAGTACTTTTATTTCTAAACCACCATTCGAACCCTTCCTTCTTCATTTTGTGTCATGAAATTCGGAAACGTAAATTGAAACTATCAAAACCACGTTTTCAAATTTTATCCAAACACAGTCTTAGCTGTTAATGCATTCAGACAGTTACAGGGAGGACTCACTATCCAATTCCGTGTCTTTGCAAGCCTCCTAGCAAGTGTGTGTATGCAGTAAGCCACATCGGCCCGTGGTTGGTGTGCTGAAGTTGCATAGAATATCTCTGCAAAGAAGAACAAACACAGAACTGATAAATATCCCACTCCGGCATATCGTTATGATCTCATTTCTAATTTCTTTCGATGCAAGCAACAAGATCTATGGAATAAACCATGCATAATGCATCGAAAATTAACGATTCAAACCCTGACGGCACTAATCTCACAATGAAAATAGAAAAAAAGAAAAAAGGCATAATTTTCATTTATGTAAAGTATTCAACAGAATCTGAGAACTCACTTCTGACATGACGTTCCTTTGGGGGATATTCTACATGACTGGTAGCCTTCACAATAGCAATATCCAAATCCTTACGTAAAAGAAAATAACACGATCGAAATAGAGAAAAGGTGAGAAATCAAATCAGTGGAGGTAGAGGATTAATCTGCACAAAAATGTATAAATATACAAAAATTGATCGATGAAAAGTTAGAAAGAGATATGAAAAAATGAACCTTGTATTCGCTATTGACCTTGGCTAGGCCAACCTTGGTAGAGTCTTTGAGAGCACCGTAGGCCTTTCTTAATGTCCGGAACGTTCCCATTCATCAACGAATTGAATTTGATAGAAGAAGAGTGAAGGAAGAAGAGGAACCACGTTTTCTTCCTCTTCTTCCTTCTTCTTCTTTCAAACTGTGTCATGTGTTCCAAGTTCCAACTACAAAAAGAAGGAAGCAACCACCAAAGGGTATTTTTGTAGTTTCAGATCTTAAGAAACTTAACTGATTTAAGGAAATTTTTGACCACAGTTTGTGAATAATATTAATTTTCAATAAAACAGAAAAAATAGGGCTCCGTTTGGCTTTAAGCATAACAAAAAATAAAAAATGTTTAATCTTTTTAATGTTTACAGGTGGCATCCAACTATGGCTTCGGTGTCTCGTTGTTTTTTATTCTTATTGCATTTAGAATTTAATTTCTAGAGTAACTTTGCATGGCATGGAATTGGATACTCTTAACTCTCTCGGACCAATAATTTTAATTTTTAATATTATGAAAATTTTGGCTTTCTATTCCATTGTTAGTATAAATAAATACAGCAGGAGCTAAAAATATATTAACCTTCTCTTTAAAATTAAGAGTAAATTTGAACAATTTTATTTGATAAATGATTTTGGCATAATAATTATTCATATAGACAAAACTTCACCTCAACTTCTAAGGAACGTATTTATTGAAATGAAACTTTTGGGATGGATATTATTGGGCAATTGCTTTCCGTATCCCATTAATTTCTTTCTGCACCTCATATTTTTTCTAAATGACTATTTTATCTTTGTTAAAGTAGCTTATACTGAAGGAGTGCAGGAATAAATGGATGGAATGCAGACAGCAATTACGTAGTATTTCACCAACCAGGCCCAATGGATATAACGTCCATATTAAGCTGGAGCATGAGAAAATCCAATAGCAATTCTGAAGTGTGTCTTAGTTTATTTTAATTTGTGTGAAAGGGCAAAACACGTGACGTAGAAAGCTAAAGCCGTCAACAACACATGCAATTGTAAACGCGACACATTAAACTAACATTAGAATCAATTTTTTAACAAAGCATTTGAGATCTTGAAAGAAAAAACTTGAGTTGTTTCATCACGAGTACTTTTACTTCATCAAAATATTTTCCTCTTCGCCATGTAACATAATTATTAAGCTTAACCAATAAACATAAATAATATAGTGCTGTGTTTGGATTTTCATTTGAAAGATAAAAAGGAGGGTGGAGGGAGGCCAAGTACATCCATATCACGTGCTTCATCTGGTTTTTTCTCAATGTTTAATTAATTAGAAATAACTAATAAATAAATTTAAGTATCGTTAATTTAGTAACTGTTAAAAAAATTGATAATGTGATAGAAATATCTTTTTTAATTTAATTTTGTTGTTAATAAAATTATAAGAGTGTTATTTTTTTCTATAATCTTTAATTTATCATCATTTTTTTAATTCAAAGATAAGTTTCAATCTCATATTAAACATACACGAGAAAGATAAGCAAAATATAAAAAAAAAATTGAAATCTCATATTACAAGTTTTGGATTAGAAATTGTGAACAATTTTTTATTTAAGTTTATCTCATGTATTTGATTTTTATTATTGATGTTGTTTCTCTTCAAATACATATGATATTGAATTATTCAGGAGTTATAAGATAAGGAAAAAATTACAAAGAAAATGAAAAGATTATGGGTTCAACTCTTATACTAACATTAGTACTTGAGAATGTTATAAGATTATTAACACTAACATTTACGAATATTATAAGGTTGATTTAGTGACTCTTTTTAAAAAATGTAGGAAATAGTTATGAGTTCAATCTTATTTGTTAACAAAATATTAACAATTAATATTTGTGATTATTTGCTGCTTTTTTTTTTTTGAGGAAAACTCTAAAACTCAATTTAAAATATTTAAATTTATAAAATACTATAATTAAGTCTCTCAGAATTAAAATTTTAATTTCATTTCAAATTTTAACATTTCATTTACTCTTCCTCGATTTCTATTATACCAATCTGATTTCTACAAAATCTCAGCTAAATTTGTTTGGGTTGTTGTAAAATAAAAATAGTTGGTACGATTGTATACAAGTCAATAGATACACAATTCTAATCGTCTTTGTAATACAATGACAATTGAAATGTTTTATGTGAGAGTTAACATTAATATATAATAACTAATGTCTTGGGTAGAATAGTTAGACTAAAACCACAAGTTTTAAGAAATTAAATATATTATTTTAATGCAGCAAAAAGTTTAAATTATGAATTTTAAAAAATAAATTGGTGAAAAATATAATTTAGATCATGATTTGAAAGCGTGGTCCTTATTCTTGCACCGGAATGAGTTTTTAAGCAACTTTTGCCAAGTGTCACGCTGCTGTTGATTAAAACAAATGTTTTTTTTTTCTTTTACCAGCTTAGTAGGAATTACCAGGAATGTTGGACTATTTAGATAGTGAACAAACAAAATATTCGAATTTCATCCTATAATTCGTTTGCAAGTGCATTGGTGTAGTTGGTGTTCTTGCTCTTTCAATTAAAAGTCAAACACTAATATCTAAAACTATCAACAATTTGACCTCTCCCAATAAATACTTTTTTTTCATATATTTATATATTTTTATCATACGATAAACAATATAATCAATCTTGTTGTCCCAATAAATATACATCTAATACTTGTATTTAAATTCGGGTATAATTATATTTTAACTATAGGTTTTGTAAAATAATAGATAGAAGCTGGAATATAACCATGTTAGTTTTTTCTGTATTAACATATTGGATTAATTATGGGTTTATTAAACAATATTGATTATAGAAATGAATATTGCATTGATTTAATTATAGTGATGATATTCATATTGAACTTTCTATAACTTTATTGCTCTATTATGAATTAATGAGTCGGCTGAAGTTGAAATGGAGGACTTTGAGGGGGACTAATTGTTGATGGAAAAAAGTGGAGAATAATATATCTTGTATGTTTTTATAGATCGAAATTATTCCAATATAATATATTTAATATAAATTTTATTCTTTATTTATAGTATAAATGTATATTTTAAAATTGTTTAATTAGCTTTTATTTAATATTTTATGGATTTTAGTATTTTACGTCACTCCTTAATCACGAGAAAATTCTCTGAATAGATTTCATATTAATAAGTGATGAATAAATCTATATATATCATGATTATGATACTATTATTATTTCAAAATTCTGAGAAAATAAGGTTGTAGGATCTTTTTTCTTATTCAGCTTTCCCATTTTTTACTAATATTAATTTTGAAAATGATTTTTGTTCGTAATGTTTAATACCATTACATTCATAACTAACATTAAAACTATTGGCCAGGTGAAAATACTATTATTTAAATATTTGGTAAGGAATCAAGCCTTTTATTTATAGTATATTAAAATAAAATTATAAAGAATGATTTATACTAAATCAAGATTTGTAAGATACAGATAGTAATGTTTTAAGAATGAAACGTTTGTTGCATTCAGGTTACTTTATTTCGGAATAAAAGAAATTAAACACTCTTTGTTATTTAAAGTAGCTTTTAAGAGATATTTTAGTAAACTTCCAATGATTACTTGGCCTATACAAAGAAAATAAAATGAAAAAAAGTTTGGCACAAATAACGTTAAATATACTAATTAACTAAAATTTGTTTGATAAAAATGATTTTATAACAAACATCTAGAATGGTAATCTCTTTATCTTGAATGACATCAACTTCAAATTATTTGACAGCAACAACTACATAAATGAAATAAAAACATTATTCAAAAAACAGAAATAAAATCGAAATTGTTGTTGCCTACTTTCATTTTAATTTTGATAACATAATTATGTACCAATTTGATTGATGCAAACATAGTCTGGCAGTAAATTAAATCAGTAATTTCTTTCTGCTAAACTCAATCTATGAGGAGATCACAAAAAGATTCATGCTCTCATTGCATATAACCAAGCACTTTTGCTTCCTTTGTTCATTGACGAGTTGAGACACATTGGCTACACACAAAAGGCAACAATGCCTATGATTAACCACAGAACCTGATTTTTTTTCTTTTTTCTGAAGACTATATCAATGTTATTTTGTTTCTTGTTTCAGATTCTGCCACAATTACTTGTGAAATAGAAGCACACACAGAGAGAAAAGAGAAAGAAAGAGAGACAGAGAGATTCATATAATGAATGGGAATGGCAACATAACAAGAAGCTAACCGTTGTGGCGCTTGGGGTAGCTATTGACGGCGACTGGTTTCATCAATCAACATTGGGAATCTGAGACCCAATTTCAAATTCAAACCAATCTCTCAATTAAACTTCACCCATTCAATCCTTGCAACTCCTGCACTGTCACCATGTTCACACCCTTTCAGGGCCTTACAAAGTTCTGATCTTTACTATATTCCTCTTCCTTCACAGGTTGGTCTTGTTTCTTTTGCTTCAAACTCTTGTGGGGTTAGACATTTGGATTCAAAGTCAAGGTCTTGAGGCTCGTGGTGTATTGGTCGTTTTGAGTACTTGGGGTATTTCGTGTGTGTTCTTCTGCTTATTACAAGTGCTTTTTTTCTCGATTTGAATAACTGAGGATGACTTATTTGTGATTCTAACAATCATGTCTCAAACATCGTATATTGACTTTCTTTATTTTGCTGAACTAGTCAAGTAATTCATGATTCAATGTTCTCTCGACGAGTAATACTCATATTCATATGTAATGCTCCACTGTTTTTTGCCCGTTTCATATAATGTTTGGCCTTGTTCCATCCTGCTTTGATTTCAAGAATTTGATCAATTGTAATGCTCGTTTTTTAACTACTCAACCTTTTTCTTCTGTGTATGTTGAAGGTAATTGTGTAATTATACCCGATCAATGGATAACGAGCAACTTAGTATGCATTGACAAGACCAATTTCTGTGAAATCGTTGTCTTTGTTTTCGCAAGATTCATGTTTTGTGCTGAAATTTCAGGATTTAACATATCAATCAATATGCGGGATGGTGTGAAGAAGTCAAACGACAAAGGATCTAAAAAATCTGGTCATTTGAAGGCACGTACGAAAGGGAAGAAGGATAAGGTGAAAGTGGAACCGAAATCTCACACAAAAAATGTTGGCACTGACTTATCAAAGAAGAGAGTTATCTCTTCCCTCAAGATCAAAGGACCTCGTAAGGATTCTTCAGAGAAGAAATTGACTACTGGACAAAAATTGCCTTCGAAGAACAGAAAATCTTCACAGAAGCCATTCTCAAAGATACAAGACAAAAGAGCTTCTCTTAACTCTAGAAAAGAGGGGAAAAATGCTGATGGGGAGGTAAAGCTTCAAAAAATGAAGAGAAAGAGAACAAAGAAAAGACAAAGGAACAACTTGGATCTTGATGATCCTTCACGCCTGCAGAGGAGAGCACGGTATCTTTTAATCAAAATGAAGCTAGAGCAGAACCTTATTGATGCTTACTCTGGAGAAGGTTGGAAAGGTCAGAGGTACGGTATAAGTTTTCCTATAGCTTTCTTCTTGTCTAAAAAGGTTGGGTGAATAACATGCATATGTTACCTTTTAATTTATTTAGTTAGGAGGTGTTCCTTTTAATTGATTTTCGTTACTGTTATTCTAAGAGGTGCATGCTCTATGTTACTTGAAATGTTTAGGAGATTAAATTATTCAAGAGAAATGTAAATAGATAAATGACTGGTTTATTGAGTTACACTTCCATTGAATTAGGTGATAGCTGGAGTTTTCATGTACCCATTTGAGCCGAATTTATTTGCATGAAAAACTTAGAATGATTATGCTGTACCGTTGATTATAAACCAGAATGGATTGGTGTCTCCAAACATTCTTCATGGACAACTGCTTATGGCAATGCAGTGCAATCTTAACCTGAAAACAATTATTAGCTATTTTGATCAACGCTAGCTCTTGACAAATTGACAAATGGCAGTGTGGCTCATCATTATTCTATTTTTTGCATTGATGGAAACTCCTTTCACAGTCGAGAAAAGATTAGGCCAGAAAAGGAGCTACAACGAGCAAGGAAACAAATTTTAAAATGTAGACTTGGTATTCGTGATGCCATTCGCCAATTGGATTCCCTTGGTTCATTGAGTAGCATTGAAGATTCTGCAATCGCTCCAGGTGGATCTGGTTGTCATGAACATGTGAGCAAGTATCAGCACTTCATTGTATTAAATGTTTCTCTATTCTTTCCATTTAATACTTGTGAACCAGCTTCATACCTTCTCTTATTTTTCTAACGGAGAGCCATCTCTCATGCCTTTTCTTAAGTCAAGTTGTATCATGTATGGAATGACAAGGCACATTTTGAAAACTGTATATTCAGTCTTCTATTTTTCTCAATCTAGATCATCTGTGCTAAGTGCAAGCGTAAAGAACCTTCAGATAATGATGTTATACGATGCTATGGTACATGCAAGCGTGCTTTTCACCAAAAATGTGTGGACCCTTCTTTAGACACTGAAAATGGTAAGTTAAATTCCATTATATGATAACAAGTTGTTCTTTAGGTTGCAATTCCTCTGTTTTGACTTCATTAAAGAAATTATTTGTTTAATTATACATTGCAGTTCCTCCTGGAGGGCAGGACTGGTTTTGTAATTTCTGTGAATGTAAGATGGAAATACTGGAAGCTATGAATGCTCATCTTGGAACTCACTTCTCCTTGCACAGTGCTTGGCAGGTTTTTAATCTTATTATCTCTTAACACCATTTATTTTTCTGTTTTCATCTCTCTCTACATATATTATTCCTTATATTCCTACTGGTTCACCTAATAATTCCTTTCTGGCATAATTAAAGGATGTATTCAAAGAAGAGGCTGCTATACCTGATGGTGAGACTACATTACGGAATCCTGAAGAAGAATGGCCGTCAGATGATTCTGAAGATGATGATTATGACCCAGAGAGGAAAGAAGACAGCCACAATATCAACATGGAAGGAAGTAATGATAGTGCATCTGATGATTTAAGCAGTTCTACCAGTCTGTGTTATTCCGAAGATGAACATTTTCCAGTACATGGTGTCAGTCATGAATATCTTTTTGTCAATACCAGCATAGATTCTGATGAGTCTGAGGGCAAAGCCTGTGGGCGTAGGCAGCGAAAAGCTGTTGATTACAAGCAGCTTTATGATGTAAGTATATGAAGTTGTCATTGATTTGTTTGCTGTCTTATAATGGAAAAGAAGATTCATCTGAGTTCATTTTCCCAGGAAATGTTTGGGAAGGAAGCTCCTGCATATGAACAATTGAGTGAAGACGAAGACTGGGGTCCTGGCAAAAGAAAGCGGAGAGAAAAGGAGTGTGATGCTGTTGATTCTCTTATGACGTTGCATGAAAGTGAGAACATTCACCCCAATAATGAGCACAACAACAACATACCAAGAAAAAATTCTTCAGGCACAAATATCAAAAGACATTGTTTTAGGATTCCACGTGATTCAGTTGAGGTACTACTAGAAACACTTGGTCAATTTATCTATAAAAGGGTTATATGCGCTTTTAATTCATTCTCCTTTCATCTTATTATGAAATGAGCCAGAAGCTTCGCCAAGTTTTTGCTGTGAATGAACTTCCTCCAAGATCTATTAGAGAGAATCTTTCAAAAGAGCTAGGACTTGACACTGAGAAGGTGCCGACTTACTTTATATCTATCTTCCATTCGAATTTGCTGATGCACACTGATGCACACATGTCTAGAAACACTTTATTTGTTCAAACTTTCTGTTGCTAACTTGTGCTAGAAAATGCAGGTCAGCAAATGGTTCAAAAATGCACGTTACTTGGCACTTAAAAGCAGAAAGGTAAGCCAGCCAAAGTTTAATATCTCATTGTTCAATTTATGCAAGTCTATTTTGTCTTTCTTTTCTTTAAACAATTCTTGCACTAGTAGCTCTTCTTATAACTGTCATCTAGTTGTTTATAATAGTGTTTAAAACACACTTATTTTTCTTATGAAATTGATTCTGAACAAATGTTGAGCTTTGCAATTTTAGATTACTATAACTAAAATCATATAATAGGATTAATCGATGACTGAAAACAGAGAGAAGCCTTAGAATTATATGAGAAGACTAAGAGAGTAAACTTAGCATTTTTTGTGTGTGTAGATTTACTACTTCCTTTTGTGTCAGACAGTCAAATTTTGTAGTCCTTTGGAATTTGCAATGAACTCTGATATAAGTGGATTTTGTTCAGCATCAAGCAGGAGAAGCAAATCAACTTAAGGGAATCACTTCCACAAAGAACTCCACATTACAAAATCAGGAGAAAACTGATATTTTGAAATCAAAGACCTTGAAATTTACTACAAGTCATTCTCAGAAGGATGTTAAAAATGTCAGTGGAAGAAAGAAAATTAAGTTTTCTAGCAAGAAAATACCTCCTGAAGAAAATGGCAACAAGGTGCTTTTCCAGTAGTCTTTATCATATATAATATAATTCTCTTGCATTGGGATGGTCCTCGGTTAACAAGTTTTCACTGCTTTTTCCCCTTCAGGAGTCTATGGAGATCAGTGATGATGTGAGCTTGAAGATACTATTGAAGAAGAAAAAGAAGAGGTTGGTAAGTTTTAAATTTGTAGGAGATTCCCAGACGGCAGAGTTGGAATTTGAAAGACTATGCAAATTGAAGCAAAAACTAGTTAGTATGAAACAAAAATTATCAACAATTCAAAGTTTCAGTGTAAAGGGTTCAGATGAACCCCATTCTAATGAACCATCCATTGTATATGTACCCACAGCTGTGTTAAGGGAAAAAACTGAATGATAACTTTTATTGCAAAATTTATCAAACCAGTTAATTCCTGTCTCCTTGTATGACTTCCCAAGTTAACCATAGTAATACCAATTCTTTTCACGCCCCTTCATAATATTGCTGATGATACCTCAAGCCAGATATTGTTATTCTGTAGATATACAAAACCACACATTTCATGTTCACTCATACATAGCAAACATCATTCATTATAAATGCCTACGTTATTTTAAAAAAAAAATCTTACATTTGTAACTGTAATGAAATGCAAAAGCAGATTTATTAAGAAAGTTGTCTTTTCTTTTTTCATTCTCTTGTTAGTTAAAAGAAAGGAGAAGTAAATATAGTGAGTTAAGTTTCTATACAATACAGTGAACCAGAATAGTTAAGGAATGTGGTAGAGCTTTGTATTTTAATTATTGACCAATTCATGCTTCCCATCCACTGTTTAAAAAGTAAAGGATTAGAAAACTTTTTTATCCAGCATTTTACTTAGGCTTTCTTCACTTAAAAGATTGATTTGGGGAGAGGGAGGAAATGGATCGTAGTGGATTAGAGAGAGTAAAATGTATGTTATTTTTTTTTAAAGATTTGGGAATGAAAATATGTAAATTTAGAGGTAAGGTTTGTGAAAATTTGTGAATAATATAAATTATGTAATAGATAAAAAATAAAACTTTAATAAATTGAAATGTAAGATTACAATTTTTCTCTTATGGTTAAAACTAATATATTATTATTATTATTATTATTATTATTATTATTATTATTATTATTATTATTATACAAATGTGGAATATGATACATTCAAAGACAAAAAATTATGCAATTTTCACCTAAATTGGAATCGGTTCCAAACTTGAACTGAAGTTAAAAAAATTGAGGATACAAGGATAATTTAACAAAATCACTCTCAAATAATCTCATTTCAAATGAGATTGAAAATTTTCCCTATCTCGTTCTTTCTCTTCTTCTTTCAGTCTCAGATCTATTGTATTGAACACAATTTTTTCTCTCAAATCATTGCACCCTATTCCCTTGGCACACTACAATAGGTGTAAATGAACAGTCTTATGATTATTTTAATTTTCAATAATTTTTATTTTAGTTCCTATAGTTTATTATTCATTAAGTGATATGTTTGTCACCGAGGAAAATGAACACATTTTTTTTTTACTTCTGTAATGATAAATCTATTTATATTAGTTTTTGTCTTCAATAATTTTTGTTTTCATCTTGATCTCCAATAAAAAATTTATCTTTATTTAAGATCTTATTGTTTATTGTCTTGAATAATGTTCAAGATTTTTCATTTTGAACATATTTGTTTAAAACTTATTTTATTTAAAGAATAAATAAATAAATCAATGTGATATAAAAAAAAATATTTTTTTTCATTAAGATTTGCAACCTGTTTTTTGTTTTATTTTTTTACTTTTAACGGTCAGACGAAAATAATATAGAGAATGATAAAAAAACATATACTTATTCATTTTCATCTTTGAATTTGACCTTTAAATAAAGAATACTGAAAAAAATGTCAGAAGTACAAATCCTAATAGAAGCAAAACAACATTATATTTATCACTGATTTTTTTTTTAAGAAGGTAATTTAAAAGAATACACACCAGTCATACTGATGTAGTGACTTAATAAACACTCGTTAATTTAAAAATGTCAACATAAACCATATAAGTTTAATTAAAAATAAAATAAAAAATATTATAAAAGACACGGAGAACAAAAGAAAAGGTACAAATTTATTAAAGACTATGAGCGAAAAAAAATTATAAACACTAGTGTAAACACAGGCGCTATCGCGCCTGCGTGTACACATTTTTCGAATTATATTTATAATTGATGATATTGTAATGTTATTAAGTTAATGAACAAAATAAAAGTATATTTATAAAAATTAAAGTGAAATGTATGGAGAAAATATGAAAAAAATAATTGTTGATGAATAGTATGAGAAAAAAGAAAAAGAAGATAAATAAATAGTTTTATAAAAACTTGTAAAATTAACCGTTAATTTTTAAAAATTTAATAAATAATTAAATTGTAAAGGGTAAAATTGGAATTATGAAATGTGGACACAAAAGAGGGAATCCCCTTTATATATAGTTATAGATAGATATCAGGCTTATCTATCAATGTGATGTGACACCCTAGTCCATCATTTAATTAATATGTTAAGATCCTCATTTATATATTTTAATTGATTTTTTTTTATTGAGTAATCAACATATTTATACATTTTAATTAAATATTTATCATCCAATATTTAAGTTAATTAATAATGTAATTATTATTTTGTTTTACTATCTTACTTATGACAGAGTCTGTTTTAGGTGAAAAAGAAAAGATAGATTCGTGAAAAAAAAATCATAGAAAATAACGTCCCGACTCATGAACACTTGATAAGAATATATTGTATATTTTTTGACCAATTGAATAATTAAGAAAAACACATTGACACGAAGAGCAAACTTATAAGACACATCAACATTTGTAACATAGGCTAGACATTCAAAAACTCTAAAGTGTGAATAAGAGAATTTTTTCTAAAGTTTTTGGAAAGGTTAGATGTGCATAACCTATTAATTATATGACCTCCAGTAGATATATACTCTGCCAAAAATTGTAAAGCAATATAAAACTAAAAACAGAAAGCTCAAACTAACTCAATGATATATCTATATTTTCACCCGATCACCCATTTTGTTAAAATGAATAAATGCAAGAATATTGATAAATAGTATCCCATTTTTAAAAAAATCTTACTTTGAGAATAATTCCCCGTAATTGTCATCCCGAATATTTATTATAACGGTGTTAAATTGAGTTTTCACAAAAGAGAAAATTTGGGTTAAAAATTTGTGCACCTCATTTTTATGATTGCATAAGAAAACCTAAGTAAAACGTCAGAGTCATCCAGAATAGTAAAAAAATACTTTACACCAGAAATTGAACCGACAGAAAAAGAAGCCTAGTTCGAACTTCACTGCACCTTCCAGAAACTAAAACATCTAACAAAATTGAATAGCTTCAATTCCATTTTGCAACTAGTTTGAACTTCCTGTAAGAAAGAATCGGTTAGAACGACAACATGTGATTCATCTTTCTAGTAATTGTTTTAAATTATACATCAAGTTGATTTTCGAATTGAAAGGCGTTGTGTCACATTCAACACCAGCTTGAACCCGCCCACTATGCTACGGTAGAGCAGATTCCCGGTTCATGACAGATACCATATCAGCAACTGTAAGACAAAATAGAAATTCAAACCAATGGATTAGTAAGAAACAACTTTCAGCCATACATAATCAAAAACCTTGTACACAGAAATGGCGGAAACGAAGCCGGTGATATACAAATTACACTTCATTCCTGACGTGCTAGAGGCCTGTGCGGCTTCGGAGCTGAGAAGAAATAGAAAGAGCATAAGTATTATTTATTAGTATGGAGTAAATGGACCACATGTCAACAATATCGTAAAGCTTTAGAAGGTTTTGTGCGCTTGTAAGAAAGGACGCGAGTAACTTACCATTGGGATTTCCTTGCTCATAGAATGTTCGAAAGAGAAGGACAGCTTCTGATGCCATTATACCTCCAGTACATTTGTAATTCTTTCCTGATGGAGCTCCACTGTGTATAAGAAAAATAAGAATTATTTATTTACATACATTAGTGGATGTAGCGGACAGATGTAAGGTAGAAAGACAATAAACAACAATTAATAATTTTACTGACAAAGTAAAAATAATAACAGTAAATGACATGCAGCCTACAGAATAATAATGATAATAATAGTAATGATAGAATAGTTGAAGACAAGGCTTGCATAGATGGTGCTGAGTTAAGAGATGTACTTATTGACTGGTGCGGTGTTACTTGAATGCAGTGACAGTATCGATCCACAGCCTCCAAATTTATCATTTGAACAGCCATAAAATACTTCCTTTATACCTGAAATAATACACAAACAAATGAATTAGAAATGACAATATAAAGAGTGCAACTGTAATAGATTGTTCAACTGAAGACTACAAGCAGCATACCTAAAATTGATAAAGCAGATGCACACATTATGCATGGTTCACAGGTAACATAAAGACTGCAGTTTGAGAATTTTTCAGCAACTTCAGACATTGAAAGTCCATTTTTCTGCCACTGCCCTAGAAGAACGTCTATAGCTTCCATTTCTGCATGCCTTGTAGCCTGATAATAACAAATGCGTGGATGATAAAACGATTACAGTAATGAAGAACAGCCAAACAAAAGATGACTAAAGAATTGCATAAAGCTTTGGTGTGAAACTTGAAATAACAGTAAATAAGTTTTGTAAGAAAAAATGAAAGCTTTTTGTTTACCATTATTTGATAACAAAAAAATTGACAAGAACAATCAAATATTTTTCTTTATGATTAAAAGTAGAAGTACTAAACTAAATCACATTAGGAGCCACCAACCAAGGACTAAGCGAAAACAAATATTAACAAGGTGTGCGATCACTCATCCAAGTCAATAAAACCAGTAGCAGAATGCAAAAAGACATGTAAATTCAGTGCAAATATGAACCAATTATCACTGGAAGCAAATAATATAAACTCACGTATTATCACATTTTGGATGTTTTCTGTCACTTGAAGAATGCACTGTGTGCTAAGTAGAAATTAAATTTCACTGTTTTAAGGCCAGAGTGAATCAGTTTTCACTATGTATATGGCTTTTATAACTATAGATTTAATAACGTGTTTAATTGTTATAAATATTCTCTACAAATTTCCATTCACGCAAATAAATATTGGGCATTCAGGTAACAAGAATTCTCACTTTTCTGTATAAAAATTCTCGTTCTCGTGTTACCATTCACAACGGTTGAGTAAATACCTATTTAAACTCTCCCACTTTTTTCATGCCATAACAAAGGAGAGTTCTTCATTACTTTCAGAACTATATAATTTTCAAATTTCACTTGCTATTTAGATACCATTTATACTGTGCAAAAATGCATGCTAATAAGGCCTCTATCAAAGAAAAAAAAAACTTACAGAAACCAAATCTAATTAAGTTTTCAGCAGAAAAGCATAACATTTAAAAGTAATCCACAGTTATGAACAACAAATAGATTGTTAAAGCATTACATTTCGTGTCTCAGTAGTTCGGTTCCTGCCTGAGGCTATTACCTTCCCATCCTCAACAATCACACATCTGGCAACAAAAACCACAGTTTGCATAAAGAGAGTAAACCAAAGCAATAATGATCTAAGGAAATGATAGACATAATCTATCCAATCAGTTCAATGCAGAATACAATCAAGGTGACTAATGAACAAAGATTTTCTTCAGCCGATTTTACACCCCAACAAATGATAGGAAGCATACCAGGAATTACAAGTAAATGTTTAATGCACCATGTGTCAAGGTTACTATGATGTTAAAGGAGAAAACAACAAGCCATTATTACCAAATAAATTAATCTCTGACTATACATGCTAATCCAATTGTTTGATGTCAATAGTTCAATGAAAAGGGGCATTCATATCTAAATTCAAAAAGCAGTTCAACTGATTGGATCTGGTACAATACATAAGAGATCAATGATCTTCAAACATTCCGGCTTATAACAGATTGATTTGACCAATCAATCCCATAGCATGTTTCGGTTAGGACTTAAAGCACAAGAGGAGAGTTCAATCAAAATGATTAGCAGTCCTTTAAGTGAGAGAACCTAAAGGCTTACGTATCAAATCGAATAGTTTAGCCTACTCAATGTGGACAGCTAATACTTCATCCCCTTTAAGGGCTGACATCCACGAAGACTTCATTCTATCCATTGACCCGATGGTGTACCCTTTTTCCCTATAAGGGCTTTAATCACCTATCAGTATTCACTTTGCACCTTAATCCAACTCGTAGGCAGCCCTTTCCATAACCCAACTCTTTATGAAAACACCGACTACTACGATTTAAGTAAAGAAACCCAAAAGACTAGTTCACTAAGTGGAAAAACCTTAAATCTTAAGTATCACATCAAATAGCTTATCCTACTCAATATGAGACTCATAACATTTTCAGTTGCCAGTCATTACAACTCTGCTTTTGATCCATTAAATCCCATTGGTATTGACTTGAAATGACTTTAGCAACTGATGCATATAATTGACTTTCTGTTTAATCAGTACCTTGTCTTTTAAATAGGAGTCATGCAAGTCTTGTCACGTGTCCCAAATCCAATTAAAAATTTAAGCAATTTCTTATTACACCCTCTTTTGTCGCGTATACAGTCATCATAGCACCGAGACCCATTTAGCTCAAACTTTCCTATGCACTTCTTTAGATATATTTATGGTCCAAGGAGGACAGTCATCTTCTTCAACATTAAAATCAATATCACCCTCTTCCTTCCTGAGCCATTAGAGACAAATACTAAAATATTTTCTGATTTCAACTATCTGACAAAATATCCTCTTACCATAGAATCCATTGCCTTGTCTTAATGCAATCAACCAGAACTAGTGATGAATGTGAATGCGGATCAACACCCGTGCCTAACACTTTCTAATCTTAACAACACTTTTATCAATCACAAGTTGCACTTCCAAGGATATTCAAGTAACATGAAATTGTGAAGGTAACTTACCCAACAGGCACTTCAAGAGCATCCAAAGCTAACCTCGCCTGTCAGGTAAATCAGAGTAATAACAAGAAATAAAAAGAGTTCAATCCAATGAAATGATAATAATAATAATAATAATAATAACAATAATATCTAAAACTAGAGTTCCACAATGACAGACGGCTCCTCGCTATGAAAAGGTACAAGGGAGGGTCACTGTATGCAACCTTACCGCAGTGTTAAGGCTCGCCTTCAATGAAATAATAATATTAATATTAATAATAATACATTTCCGCATAGATTACATGGTGAATGTAAGGAAAGCAGAATCAACATAGTCAGGGAAATAGATGGCTTAAATTGTCAGTTTAAACGTAATATCATGAAGAAGACAAACATTTTTTTCCACTAAAACCTAGCACCAACTCACTCCAACGCCTCCCATCATTTCCAATTTGATGAGTTATAAAGATCAATAAGCAAAGAAACCACATAATCAACTATTTCACACACAGTTAATTTCAGAAAAAATTATCAATGGAGTTCATCACCTACAGAAAAGAACACAACCCTACCTACCAGAGGCATAGTTGCAGAAACGAATGGTGCATATAAAAATGTTTGCAAAGCATTACCTGATGTATGGCTAGCTCCATGAACGAAAGGGTCTCAGGAGAGGTCATCCTGGGCCAATGCAAAGAACAGGGATTCGAAGGAAGAAGAAAAGAGAGGCGCAACGCTTAGTGACTCACTTCACACCTTCTCTCTCAAGTCCAAACCCCCTATCATTTGACAGCAACTGTGACAGAGAAGAACGAGTGATTATTGACATAGATGTAAAACTCTCTATTCGGCACAAAGAGGGGTTTGATTGCTTAATAAATAAATACTATTTTAACGTGAGTTTCACTACCATATTTTCTTATGAAAAATGATATTTTAACCCACATTTTTTTATCCATTTTTAATCTACCACTCCCATTATTTTTAGATCATCTATTTTAATTTTTTGTAGTGATGTGATGATCTAAAGATGATAAAAATGATAAATTAGTAGTGGATCAAAAATAATGGGTTAAAATATCATTATCCTTTTCTTATACACCTCTTCTACCATTACACCATCTATCGTACATCCAATCACCATTTGAATGAAATCACTCTATCTTCAGTATATTCAAAATATATGTAGGCTAAGAATAATCATACTTAAGTTAATTACTAATCCAATATTTTAAGTCTAGTGGCTGTAAATAGACTTTAGCCCTCTTCCGCAAAAACAGTGTCTTCGGCAAGATCCCTTCTTCACACCGACAAAGGTGAAATCTGGTAACAATGAACACTTCAACTTCAGCAACACACTTGTACATTTAATATACATATTTATATTTTAAATAAAATATTTTTAGAATAACAATATCAATTACAAATTTGCATGAAAGAACAGTATTATAAAGTAGTTGAAGTATGTAGGGTTACTTTTAATAAATATTTCTTTTTTATTTTAAAATATAATTAGATAAAATTATATATATATATATATATATTAGAAAGAAATCCCTTATATATTTTTATAGTTTAACTAAAATTATATTGACAATTATTTGTAACTGATTATAATCGACTATGGATCTATTTTTCTAAATATTTAAAAAAAAATTATGATAAAATAATACTATTATAAAAATACATTATTCATTCCTTCATTTTATTATTTACTCTGATTTTTATTTTATTTTAAAATGTTTTATTTTAATATACTATCAGCGTATAAAATTATTATAATCCATGGCTGCAAAAGCCTTGTTATCATAATCACGTGCATTAACTTTTCTGGCCTGAGAAATTCCAACCATTTTAATTTCACCTTTTACCTCTTCTCTCCTTTTTTACGTAGCTAAAGTATTGTAATTAATTTAACTTGCAACATTCTCAACAATGATGGTTTGATAAGAATGAGAACAACACTGGCTCACTAAGAGCCATGGTAGCTGCGGATGAAACATTAATGAGAAGTGCTCTAGCTGGTAGACTATCAACCATTACGCAAACATCTTTTGTTATTGGATCCCCATAGAGTTGGAAGCAAACATCAGTTGCTTAGCCTGCCTTCCTATGCTCATAAAAGATTCTATCACTGAGGTTAGCCTCATAACACCACTTCACGGATGATTTGCTCTTCTATGCCGCGTGTTTTAGTGCGTGATTCATGTGTCATTCTTCAGTGCACAACAACCAGAAGAATAGCCAAGTTTATATTATTTTTTCTGCAACTATTTCTCAAGGGGTATGGAGGAGATTATAGCCATGTTTACTCCAAAGCAACCTCTTTGGCTCGTGAAGCTATTGCCAACATACGAACTGTTGCAGCGTTTGGCGCACCAAAAGATCGAATCTCAATCCAGTTTGCATCAGCATTGAACAAACCAAACAATCAAGCTCTTCTACGGGACCACATATCAGGTTTAGGCTATGGCATATTCCAGCTATTGGCTTTCTGTTCCTATGCAGATGGCCTTTGGTATGCATCAGTTTTAATCAAGAAGAAAGAGTCAAATGTTGGAAATATCATGAAGTCTTTCATGGTATTCATCATCACTTCGCTGGCCATAGCAGAAACATTAGCTCTTATCCCAGACATTGTGAAGGGATCACAAACACTTAGATCAGTTTTTGGCATTCTCCAAAGGAGAATACCCATCGCCCCAAATGACCACAACCCAAAGATGATAACTGATATCAAAGGAGACAGTCTAGAATTGTTAGCTTCAAGACAGTGATATCTTTAGTAATGAGATTTTTCGACCCTGGATCAGTCCTGATAAATGAAGGTGATATCAAAAGCATAAAATTGAGGGCCGTATGTGCGCGGGCGGATGTGGGTGTGGGTGGATGTGCAGGTAGGTGGGTGTGTGCGAATGGAAGAGGATACTCACAGAAACTGGGAGTGCGGCATATCAAATAAAATTATGTATACCTCACCTCAGCTGAGGGATAATCTAGACAAATATTTCTTTCTAGTATTTCTCATCTCCCACTCTGCACACGCACACAATTTCCAGCCAAGTGGTTTGTCCACAACTTAATAAACAAACCTGCTGGCTCTATTATTCTAGTAAATGAACTATGTTTCAAAGAGTTGGTAAAAGGCCTCCTCTTAATTAAATGACATGTAAACTGTTGCAGAAGTATTAGAGCAGGATGACAGGCAAATCCAGCCAACTCAGATGACACAAACAAAAGATACCACCTAGGCTATAAGAGAACTCAGATGGCACGAACAAAATATACTATTGTTCTCAAAGTTAGTTTGCATTTCAGCAAAGAACACAAGAAAAACTCTAGTCTGCCAGCAAATGGATACCAATCCTACATTGCATGATCATGGTATATAGAATCAGCTCTACGACATAATTAGAAGCTTGAAACAAATGGTATATACCATTCCAAATAATCATCTCAGATTCAGTCCTTGTTTCCATGTCTATATCTTATATCTAAAACATGTCGATTCTGCAAAGATTTTTTGCATACAAATATTAGTTATCCATTGTTTTGTCACAAAGGGAATTAATTCATGTATGATTTTATATGCCACAGAGCTACGCAGAGACTGTATGGTAGGGTCATTGGCAGGCAAATGCCCTGATATTTAAAGACAAATGGGAAGAGGAAAACAAGGACAACATATAGGTTTCTATCAATAATGTAATCAACTATATATAGCAATTCATTCTATATCTTTAACTTTTATATGGACATATGACAGCTCAATACTTCTATATCTAACATTCATTTTTTTTTTTTGCTTTAATAATTCTAAGATACCATAATGAAATTCCGTGTCAATAGGACCCAAAGCATGGACATTGGTGACTGGAATTTGGGTCAGGGCTACTGTTGGGTACTGACCAACATACTTGTTTAGTCACTTGAGAAACCATGCTAGCATGGTACAATTTGGAGGAGAAATAGTGCATTCTCGTTCAAGGGGCTACCACACTGGCTCTTAAATGGGTAATGGCCATGTAGCAGAAGAACGGTTTAGAAATGCAGCCTATCCCATTCTATACAATACAGTTTCATATACAACTTGCAATAAACTGACTTTTGACCCATGGTTTTAGTCCTATGGGTGTTTTTCCTTTCATCAAACTCAAAACTTCTGGATTTGTTTAGCCCATAGGAAATCATCATAGATTTGGTATTGGTTACACCTAATTAAGTTGTTTTAAGCACATAACTAATTGGACAATTTGACAATACCATTAATGAGAGAAAATTCTCAAGAAGTCTACGATTATTTTATATATACACATATACACACCACTCTCGGTATAAATATACAGTCCCCACTACACACACACACACAGAAAATAGAAAAAACGCGTGCATACACTCATTATGGGGTGCAGGAATAAAAAGCTCAAGCCACCTTCCTTTATAAACCAAAAAAAGGCACAACGAACCAAAACCACTCTAATATTTGCTTTGTATCGCACTGTTTCATCTAAGTGTGAAATACGTACTGTCTTAGTATACTCTTTTGCTTTTTTAAGTATTTTATAGCAAACTATATTGTTTTCACCTAAGTAAATTTGTCTTAAAAGGCATTCTGAGTACAAGTTTGGCAAGGTAAAATCAAAGGGATGAATCAAGAGAAGATCAATAGGATAAGAATGTGAATCAAATTGACGAAACAACATGAAGATCGAAGAAAGCCTATGCGGGAAAAAATCTTAAGACCAGCAAAGGGCACCTATTAACAATACCCGATTCACCAAATCTTACTCCGATAACAAAATAAAACCTAAACCCCAAAATATTGGACACAAAACGGAAAGCAATAAAATCAAATTAAGCGAATTAACCAAAACAACAGAAAACCCTAAAATTCGTAGGTTGGAGAATAAGATACTAACCTTTATTCACTATTCACGAACTTCACCTCTGATGTAGAGAAGGAGACGCACGATGGTGTTGACAGGGAGGCACAAAACTCAGTGGAAGTGGTGCGCTGGTTTGACAGGTAGATGGAGAAGGGGGTTGTGCCCTGAGACGGAGACGAAGTTGGGCGGTGCAGTGGTGATTCGAGGGAGACACGGCGATGTGAACAAAATTCATAGGGTAGAGGGGAACGGAAAAGAAACGCACGAAATGTGAAAATTTGTGGAGGGAAAATAGATTTTTTCACAATCTTGTCTTTAAGAAAGAGGCCACGGTTATACTCTTTAGCCCACATTTTTCAAAGGCAGCGTTTATAAAATCGTAGTTTTTAAACCTAAAAATGGTGCAGTAAATCATGAATATTTTAAAAATTAAAATGAAAATGGAATATCTATAGTCGGGATTAAGACGTAAAAAAATATATATTTGCGGGTATATGTAAATAAAACTCACAACGATTAGAAAATAAATATTGAAAATAAATATCTACACGTAATGGGTACGGTTAATTTTTATAATGGGATGGATATGAGTATCATAATATCCGTACACGTAAATATTTGTACCAGTTATACTTTAATTTAAATTAAAAAAATTTAAAATATGAACACATCTTTTGAATGAGTTTTTTTTATAATCTGATTTTTAAAAATCTCTATTTATTTATAAATTGTCATTCAACACTATTTAAATGAGTTATTTGTACTTTGGTTGAAATTTATCAATATTATGCACTGTATTTTTATTTAAATTTATAGTTAAAATTTGTTGTTAAATATTTTTTTTTAAATACTCGTGAGTATCCGTGGATATCCATGAATTTTAAAAAAATATGCATATATCCGCATATAACGGATACTCGCACATGTATGAATACGGGACAATATTTATCCAGCGGGTACGGGACAATATTTATCCAGCGGGTAGGGTACGGAGGAGCTACTACCCGTATCCTATTCGCTCCATTGACATCCCTAGTCAGGACGAAACCTAGTTGATAAATTTATTCTCGTGGAAAAATGATATATATTGACTATAATTTTTGACAACTTTTTTATTACATCTATAACTATATATAAAAAGGATTCTCTCTTTTTGTCCACATTTCATAATTCCAACTTTACCCTTTACAATGTAATTATTTGTTAAAATTTTAAAAATTAATGGTTATTTTTACAAGTTTTTATAAAACTCTTTATTTATCTCCTTCTACATTTTTCTTCTATTCATCAACAATTATTTTCTCATATTTTGTCCATACATTTCACTTTATTTTTTATAAATATAGTTTTATTTTGTTTATTAACTTAATAACATTACAATATCATTAATTACTAATATAATATCATGCATATTCAAAAAATGCGTAGACATATGTGTGATAGCGCCTTTGTTTATACTAGTGACATCTAATGTGGTTGTGAATTTCACATTTGACTTTAAAAAAAAAAATTGACGTTGGCATTAGGGAAAGTAACTATATATAAAAGGAAATTTCTCTTTTGTGTCCACATTTCATAATTATAACTTTACCCTTTACAATGTAATTATTTGTTAAATTTTAAAAAAATAATTGTTATTTTTACAAGTTTTTATAAAACTATTTATTTATCTCTTTCTTCATTTTTCTTATATTCATCAACAATTATTTTCTCATATTTTGTCCATACATTTCACTTTATTTTTGATAAATATAATTTTATTTTGTTTATTAGCTTAATAACATTACAATATCATTAATTACTGATATAATATCATGCATATTAAAAAAAATGCGTATACACATGTGCGATAGCGCCTGTGTTTACACTAGTGACATCTAATGTGGTTGTGAATTTCACATTTGACTTTTTTTTTTAAGTTGCCGTTGGCATTAGGGAAAGATACACTTTCCTTGAAAATTTATTTTTTGGCTATTGCTTCGTCTCTCATGTCCTTCTTCTTCTTCTTCTTTTTCATCTCTATTGTTGGAATCCATAAAGTATTATTTGTGGTTAGAAACTCAGCCTACATAAAAGAAATTTCGTGGTCGTTCTACTCAATCTTGTTGACCCCTTATGTAAAAGAAGAGTTCAATGTTCGTTAAACTCGTGAAAAGTTTATCCTTGTGATTCTCCTTTCCATTTGGTTTCAATAGCGTTGAAGAAGTTGTCCATGTTTATTGAAACTTTGAGGTGGCAATTAGGTTGTCCATGGTACCAAATTTGAGGCATTTGTTATTCTTTTACTTTTTATGTTTAGTAACACATGTTTTGAAGTGTAAAAGTATGAAAGTTTGGCATTTTGTATTTTAAAAATTTCATTATTGGTGATTTTAGGTTTTTTGTCATTTTTTGTGTGTTGTAGTTCGTGGTAGGGTTTCATTTTTTGTTTGTGTTTTTTCTGCTTTAAATTGATCGTAAGTAACCCATTTTTTAATACTTAACTTATATTAAGTGTTAACTTGTATATTTTGCACCCAATACACAATATAGAAAAATATGCAGTCAAAACAAAAATATAATGAGTAATGGAAAAAAATAACATTTTGAATACTAGAATAAGAATAAAAATGAATGTCCTGAGTATTCAGATTACGCTACTATCTTATGTCCTTCGAGGTCAAATGTTATTCTCCCTAAAAACATTATTTTTTCCTCTATTCTCCAAAAGGGGTGATTTATTTCCCAAAAGGTTTGTATCTTTTTACCTCTACCAATTTCTTTATTTATAGATTATTTGAAATTCAGCTTGCTGAACGACTTTACTCGTCGGTAAATGACTCAAATTGGACTGAATTTGCAGCTTTGAACTTTATATTGTATTGGAATAACAAACTTTATCAATATATTCTATTGTTGATGATTTTGATAATCAACTTTTGTTACTATTTTTCTTAATTTTTTTGATATTTCCACTTATATGCAAATATGTTAAATATTTAAATCAAACACTGTTAATTTTATTGAATAAAACATAAAATATATACACAAATAATAATAAAATAACAAAAAAATGATCTACGTAAATAAAACCTTCAAAAAATTTATACAAATGTTATAATTATAATTATGTTTTAATATTACATGTCTTTATTGTACCTCATGAGACTACTATAATAAATTAATACATAATATATATATATATATATATATATATATATATATATATA